>Ga0209319_1000541_pt1 | contig 46032 bp, 59 predicted proteins | sample RifGroE2_FD_184000 | JGI IMG/M metagenome (GOLD analysis project Ga0209319, IMG submission 184000) | Groundwater microbial communities from Rifle, Colorado - Groundwater E2 (SPAdes) (version 2) | ecosystem: Environmental > Aquatic > Deep subsurface > Groundwater | place: Rifle, Colorado, United...
CAAGGAGACCACTATAAGGCACCACAAGGTTTGAAACTATGGGAATTAGTGGGATTGTGCGGGAAATAGTGGGTGAAAGATTGAAAATGATTAGAGAAAAGTTTAGAAAAAAGGAAAATTTTAAAGTTGAGACCAAAAGTTAAGAAATGGCGCAAATTTTAAAAAATAACGCAAGGTTTGAAACCTCGAAAAAAACAATTTTTAACAAACCTTGCGTTATTTTTTTTAGGCGTCCGCATTAGGTGGATGGTCCTTCTTTTTGACTCTGAAATTTTCATCGTTCTGGCAATAGGACAAAGAGTCAAACAGGATTAGTGATAATTTCATGATGTCGGTTGGTTTGGGAAGAATGATGTTTGATCCATTTATTGCCAGGCCTGATTTTTCTATTGTTTCCCGGTGCTGGGCTGTTAATTCGATACAAAAAGAAAGAAGCGGTTTCTTTCTGCTGCCGTGGTAGCGGAGCAGCCAGCGATTGACTTTACCCTGGTAGAGAAGGGTGAAGTAACTTTCGGTATCTTTCCAGACTATATCATCCTTGTCTGTTTTCCCATCGAGAATTTCCTTGACGATTTCCGCAAGTTTGCGCTCTTCCGGCGTGGTTACAATCTTCTCATTATCAGGATTTATCCAGTCTCCGTCATTGTTGTCGGTTATCTCCGGTTGCTGCTGGGCTTGGGGCGCCGGCACTGACAGGCCGCTTACCACCATGCCGCTGATGGCTGCTGCCACGGCCTGGCGCACAATCGGGGCCATGGTTTCCAGAAATTTCGCGGTCAGTTTAGGGGTAAGATTGGCGCGGACGGCAACGAATTTGATAAATTCATAATCCGGCTCACGGAGAAATTTGTTGATAACAGCGGTAAATGATTCAACATAAAGCCGCTCTTCCGCAAAGGTTTTAATGCGGTCCAGCTGGAACTGATCGGCGCGGAAATTGGCTAGCTTTTCGGCGTCGGCATCATTTAATGATGTCAGATTCACGGCGAAAAAGGGCGATGAGTCCATGATGTTGTTGGTGTTCAGGTCGGTGAAAAACCGCCATTCTATGCCGTTGGTGATGGCGGAGATCTTTACCTCCGGGGTGGCGTTGAAATAGCGGGCGAGTTGGCTGGCGTGGTTGGAGAGACGCTCCTTGCATGCCTTGGCCTCAATGAACATCACGGGTGAGCCATCGACAAACAGGGCATAATCAACGCGCTCGCCGGCCTTGATGCCGTTGAGGTCGGCGGAATACTCAGCCTTGACCTTGGTCGGGTCAAAGGGGCTGAAACCGAGGATGTCCAGCATAGGCAGGATCAGGGCCTGTTTGGTGGTTTCTTCGGTGGCGCAGTGGGCCGATGAATCGCTCACGTGTTGAACATGCCGGGTAATGCGTGCCTTGAATGCCTCCATGCTCGCCTCCTTTTGGGTGGATAGATAGTAAAAAATCCCGCCGACTAAATCGGCGAAAGTCGGCGGGAAGCCGGCGGGAGACAGTCAAGAAGCTGTTTCGTGATAATTGCTTAATTTTGCTTTGTTTTTGTTGTGTTCCCTATTTTTGGTGAAAAAATTTAGTCGGCGGACTAAATTTCACGCCGGCACTGCCGGTACCCATATCATTATATATAGCGGAAGGGGTAAATCACCTTGCCGTTATGAGTCGTTTTGTATTGATCCCTGCTTAATTTTATTCGTTGGCGGCTTTCTTCATTTCGCTCGTTTTTGCCAGGACGTTCAGGACAGCTTCCAGTTTCGCCTCAACCTGTTCCAGCCTTTTTTCAACGGCCACGGCGTGGTCAAAATAGCGGATATTGCGCTCCAGGGCATCAAAGGCCACAGGATTGCCGCTCTTTAGCACCCTTCTCGCCCCCTCCAGCAGCTCCACAATCTCAGGATTTTTATCAACAATAGGTTGTTTGTCACTGGGAATTTCTTCTCCAGTTAAAAACCAATCAATGTTTATTCCAAACACTCGCTTTAGCTTTGATAAAAAATCGCAACCAGGTTTTTTCTTGCCTTTCTCAATCTCGCTAATATAGCCAGGTGCTGTTAAAAGCGCGTCAGCCATGGCTTGTTGCGATAATCCTTTGTCTTTGCGGATTTTGCGTAAGCGATCCCCGATCATAATATTTTAGCTATAGCTAGAATTTTTATTGACATATATTCGCTATCGCTTATATAAGTTTAGTCATGTCTATTAGTGATTTTAAAATAGTCTGTTAACGGTAAAAAAAAGGAGTTCATTGTGGCGAAAAAGTCCTTTTTCTCTCCTCCAGAAATGCCCATTGTATTACTGATTGCAGCATCGATAATTGCCCTTATCGACCAAAAAAATAATGGTGAATAAATGAACGATCTGCAACGACTCTTCAAGGCACGCGGCCTTAGCATGCGCGAGCTTGCCGCCGCGATCGGCGAGGGCTACCACCCGACGCAGAAAAACGTCAAAGGCGTGCGCAAGCAGCGCCACATTCAGGCCGCCGTGGCCGCCTATCTCGGGCTGACGGTGGATGAATGTTTCGGCCCGTCAGCGGCCATCCACCTCAAACAGCTCATTACCTGCGAGATCAGCAAGAAACGCACGGAGTACGAGAAAAAGCTGAAGGCGCGATACCTTACCGTAGCAGGCGAGCAAAAAGCGGTCAATGGCTAAAAAAACAAAAAAGATAGACACGGCGGCGCCGGGGCAGATGTCGCTGCTTGATCTGCTGGATGAGCTGCGGCAGAGCGACCGTCAGCCGTCCAGCGAGGGCAGCCTGAACATGCGGGAGCAACTGCGGATCGCCATCAATGAGGCGCTGAAGGGTTGCCCGCTGTCGCGCTGGGAGGTGGCGGGGAAGATGAGCCACCTGTTGGGAATAGAAATCACCAAATACATGATCGACGCCTGGACGGCGGAGAGCAAGGACGGGCATCGCTTTCCGGCCGAGTATCTGCCGGCCTTCTGCGAGGTGACCGGGGACAGGTTGCCCCTCTCCATGCTGGCGAAAAAGGCCGGGCTGTTTGCCCTGCCGGGGCCGGACGCCCTGCGGGCCGAGATCCAGAAGCTTGATGAGCAAACAAAACACCTGCAGCGCGAGAAACAGAAGAGGCTGCTTTTCCTGAAAGAAATGGGCGGATGAGGAGAATACGAATGGCTGGACAGATGGATTTGTTTTTAGAGAAATTGCCGGAGCGTGAGGAGAAACGGCTGGCCGAGCTGGAAGGCGTGATCCGCAAGAATTTGAAGTCATTTTTTGCGGTGGGCATGGCGTTGAAGGAGATCAAGGAATCACGGCTGTACCGCGGCACGCACTGGACATTTGAGGAATATGTCAAAGACATATTCGAGATAGGAAAATCATCAGCTTACAGATATGTCGGTGCAGCCGATGTGCTTTTGAATATCGCCCCTGGCGTTGAGTTACTTGATAACGATTCCTGCACTTTGTCCCCCATGGGGGACAAAGTGCAGGAACAATTATCAAGTAAAATCATCCGGCTCGACAACGAAACCATCAACAACCTGCCCAACGAGCGCCAGCTCCGCCCCCTCACCAAGCTCAAACCGGAAGAGCAGAAAAACGTTTGGCAGCAGGCGAAAGAAACCGCTCCGGACGGCAAACTCACCGCCAAACACATCCAGAAAACAATCTTCGATATCATCGGCACGCCGGAAAAGAAAATGGCGGAGAACCGCCGCCAGGCCCGCAACAACGAGCGGCTCGATCCAGGTTTCCGGGAGGCGTTCGCCAGCCTGCTGCTGCAGGTGGAAAAGGCCAGGCATGAGAAATACAAAAACACCTCCTGGGAGGAGGTGATGCGCCACCTGGACGGCCTGCGGGAGATCGTGGCAGAGGATGGCACCCGGACATTCCAGGACATGGTGCCGCGGATGGAGAAAAAGGACCGTCAGAAGCTGCTGGCGGCCGGATACCGCGTTTTTCGGTTGGACATGACCAGGGCGCTGATCGAGGAGCAGGCCAAGGACGGCAGCTGGTTTGTGCATGTGTCCTTTGAGGTAGATGATCCGGCCATTGTTTATGCCTTTGATGAGTTGATGACCAACGATAAACACCTGCGGGGCTGATATGCACATGCAAAACACCTATTCGGCGGCGGAGTTGGCCGCGCTTGCCATCCCCTGCCTGCCGGACACGGAACGCCGTGTACGGGAGATAGCCAACAGGGAAATGTGGCCCAACCTGCGAGAGCCGGTCAAGGGTGGGTATGAAAAACGATATATCGTTGCTCTCCTGCCGGACGCGGTGCGGGCGGCGCTGACGACCAGGACGGCGAAAAAGGTTGCCGGGCAGGGGGCTGGAGCCGGCCAGGAACAGGTCAGGATGCTGGCCGAGCAAACGGCGCGGCAGACCGAGGAGGCTCGGCTGGCCAGGGAACAGGGGCTGGCTTTATACCGAACCCTGCCGGCGAATAAAAAGGCGTTCGCCGATGCGCGCTACGAGATTCTACAGGCGCGGGATGCCTTCCTTGCCACGGCAAAATTGCCGGTGAAATCGGGTAGCCAGATGTTTTGCTGCTGCTACAACGACGGCACCCTGCCGATCGGCGAGCAGATCCGGCAGATCATCGGCGCCAACCTTTCCTGGTCAACCATCAACCGCTGGGCCAAGGCATATCAGGCCAGCGGCATGATCGGGCTGGCGCCGGCGCACCGCAATCCACAGAAAGGCACGTCCACCGTGCCGGAGCCGATGAAAGACCTAATCGTGGGACTTATTGTCGCCCATCCGCGCATCATGCTGTCCAGGGTCATGGACGCCCTGGCGGCGAGGTTTGCCGGCCAGGCGCTGCCGCGCGAATCGGCGGTGCGGCGCTACATGGCGGCCTACAAAAAGGCCGAGGCCGGGACGCTCCTGGCTATCAGCAATCCGGACACCTGGCGCAGCCGGCGCCAGCTCGCCTTCGGCTCCGCCTCGGAGCAGATCGAGCGGCTCAATCAGATGTGGGAGTTTGACGGCACCAAGGGCGACGTGATGCTGACCGACGGCCGGCACTGCGTCATCGGCGTCATCGACATCTACTCCCGCAGGCTGAAGCTGCTGGTGTCAAAAACAAACAAATCCACGGCAGTGGCGGCGTTGACCCGCGCGGCCATCCTCGACTGGGGCATGCCTGAGGTGGCGCGCACCGACAATGGCTCGGACTACACCAGCGCCCACATGGTGCGGGTGTTTGACGGTCTCGGCATCGGCTGGGACCTGTGCGACCCATTTCAGCCGCAGCAGAAACCGCATATCGAGCGGGTATTCCGGACATTTAGCCATGGCATTGTGGAATTGATGCCGGGCTTTGTCGGCCATTCGGTGGCGGATCGCAAGGATATTGAGGCGCGGAAGAGTTTCGCCCAGCGGCTGATGGAGGGCGGGGCGCCGGCCGAGGCCAATATGACGGCGGCCGAGTTCCAGGACCTTTGTGACCGCTGGTGTGCAGCCATCTATCATCAGGATGCGCACGACGGGCTGGGGGGCCGCAAACCGATCGAGATGGTGCGGGCCTGGCGGCAGCCGATCCGCCGCATCAGTGACCAGCGGGTGCTGGATTGCCTGCTGGCCGAGGCCCCTGATGGCAATGGGCTGCGCACCGTAACCAAGAAGGGAGTGCAGGTGCACAATATCTGGTACCAGGCCCCGGAGTTCGGCGCCGTGGTCGACCAGTTCCGCAAGGTGCGGGTGCTGCTCGATGCGGCTGATCTCGGACAGGTGCATTGCTACCTGCCGGAGACGGGCGAGTTTTTCTGCGTCGCGGTGGATCCGATCCGCAAGGGTATTGACCGGGCGGAGATGGCGGCCAAGGGGCGGGCCATCCAGAAGCAGGTGATGAGCGACGGTACGCGGGCGTTGAAGAGATTGGCCCGGGAGACGGCAGCGGATGGAATTTATCAGGAGATCCTGTCGCACCGTGAATCACTGATCGCCAATACGGTTGATCTGCCGAAACTGGCCCACGAATACACCACCCCGGCGCTGGATGAGGCGGCGCTGGCGGCCGAGGCCCTGGCCGGCAAGCGGAAAGAGCCGATCCGGCTGACGCCGGAGGAATACCGGAAATCAGAAATCATCCTGGCCGACTTTGGGCGCAAAAGCGGCATCAGGCTGGCCATGCCCGGCTCCAACTCAGAGGCCTACGAGATGCTGCTGGCCGAGCGGGAGCAGGGGCTGGAGCTGTCGTTTGATGAGGGCCGGTGGATGGCGGAGTATGAGCGGTTTCTTGATACCGGCAAGCGCGTGGGGCTGATGGCCGAAGGCTGGCAGCCGTACGCGGCGCGGGCGAAGATTGCGCGGGAAGCGAGCGGGAAATAGCGTGATGATCGCGGGCAAGGCCCGCTCCTACGACAAATACGCCGGAATCGGCAAAAGAAATGGGCCGCTGATGGGTTGATCAGCGGCCCGGCACATCCAATTCACACAAAGGAGATAATAACCGAATGCGATACGAAATGGCAATGACAAAAAACGTGCGCCGCTTCCTGGGGGCGGTGCGCGAGCTGACCCAGCGGGGGCCGGGGCTGGAGGGCATGGGCCTCCTTGGCGGCGAGCCTGGTGAGGGCAAAACGACCACCCTGGCCTTTGTCTGCAACCAGGTAAACGGCGTCTACGTGCGGGCCAACGCCTGCTGGACGGTGACCGCCATGTTGGGCGAGATCTGCCACGAGCTGGGACTGCCGCGCCAGCGGCTGAAACATCCGATGATGAACGCCGCCATCGAGGCGCTGATGAATGAGCCGCGGCCCATCTTTGTCGATGAGGCCGATTACCTGCTGCGCTCCCCGGACATGCTGGACACCCTGCGCGACATCTACGACATGGTGCCCGGCGCCTGCGTCATCCTGGTCGGCATGGAGAAGCTGGCCCCCACGGTGCGGGCCAACGGCCGCTTTGCCCGGCGCATCACCCAGTGGATCGAGTTTTCCGGTATCGATCTCACCGACGCCTCGACGGTGGCGAAAACCGTGTGCGAGGTGGAGGTTGGTCCGGACCTGGTCGAGCACCTGCACCGGGAGACCCGCGGCAATATCGGCCGCATGGTGGTGGGCTTGTCGCGCATCGAGGCCATGGGCCGGGCTTCCGGGGCACAGGTGATGGATCTGGCCGCCTGGGGCGAGCGCGAGCTGTTCTATGACCAGCCATTGCGCGGGAGACGGAAGCGATGAGCGGCAAGCCCGGGCAAATCCAGCGCCGACCGCAGCGCGATACGGACAGGCAACGGATGTGGCAGTCCATGCGCATCCTGCGCCGGTTCTGCCTGCCGGACCTGGCCCGCACGGCGGAGGTGAAAATAGATAATGCCAGGAAATACGTGCTGGCGCTGGAACGGCACGGATTTTTGGTCTCATCGAGCGCTAGCGATTATACCCGCGGGAAGCGCGGCGTCTATAAACACTGGTCGATCCGGCGCAATCCGGGGCCGGATCACCCATTGGTCTGCTCCCGCTGCGGTAAGTCGATCATGGCGGCCAGGGAATGCCAGGAGCCATCGGAGGGAATAATCCATGACGGAAAATGAACTGCTCTCCATGCTGCAGCGGGCGGTGGATGAGGCGGGATCTCAGTCCGCGGTGGCGCGGCGCATCGGCTATTCGGCCGCGGCGGTGAGCCAGGTGCTGTCCGGCAAATATGGCGGCGATATGACCACCATGCTCGCCCGGGTGGAAGAGGTGTACGGCTCGCGCACGGTACGCTGCCCGGTGCTGGGCGAGATCGTGCTGTCGCGCTGCGCCGCGGAGCGCCACACGCTGTTTTCGGCCAGCAGCCCGGTGCGGGTGCGGCTGTTCTCGGCCTGCAAGCGGTGCAGCAATAATCAGCGTTAAACGGCAATTAAAGAGAGCTGAATATGATTACGACATTGATTTGTATTTTGCTTTTGAAGGGATGTATCAATGCGGCCCCGTGGCTCGCTTTGGGTATCGTGGCCGATGTATTGATTGTCTGTGCTATGACAGGCACAACTCTTATCAGACTTGGTTAAAAAAAAACAGGAGATAAAACCATGACGGAAACACGCATGAACGAAATCGAAAATGCCGCCATCCACATTGAGGATGCGGTGCGCGACCTGCAGATGATTGTCATTCACGATGAGCACCTTGCGTCCCAGGACAAGCGGGAGGCCATCAACTCCAGGCTGAAAAAAATCGTCACCATCACCGGCAGCCTGCGGCGGCGGGAAGAGCGGAGCGGCGGCGAGCTGGATCCGGTGACCGCTTTATCCATCCAGGCGGTGAACGGCATGAACTGTCTGTCGGTGATGCTGCGGCGCGAGGTGCTGCGCACGGCCTGCTCCGATCTGTCTAATAGTGATGAATTGCTGAAAATACGGAATATGGCGGAGATCGTGACGGGGAGGATCGACCAGCTGCTGGCGGCCAGGCAGGGGAACTGCCCGGCGCTGCCTGCCGTGGGCGTGGAGGTGGCGTGATGGCAGATCAGATACCAGGTGGATATAAACGGGACGCCAAGGGCCGGCTGGTGCCGGTGGAAATGATCAGCGAGGCGAATCTTTCCCGCGATGAGCTTGTGTATGAACTGGTGGGTAAGGCGAAGGTGGTGGCGGGACAGGTGGCGGAATTCAAGGGGCGCGCCCTGGGAGACATCGAAGCGTTTGTGCAGCTCTCAGTAGAAAAATACGGCGTCACTTTGGGCGGCATCAAGGGAAATTTGATGCTTACCTCGTTTGACGGAAAATACCGGGTACTGCGGGCCGTGGATGAGCGACAGGAACCGGATGAGCGGCTGCAGGCGGCCAAGGCGTTGATTGATGAATGCCTGGATGAGTGGACCACGGACAGCCGGCCGGAACTGAAAACCCTCATTGACCGGGTGTTCCGCGAGGACAGCCAGGGCCGCATCAACACCAAACAGTTGCTGGCCCTGCGGCAATACAACATTGAAGATGAGCGATGGCGCCAGGCCATGCAGGCGATCGCCGACAGTCTGCAGGTGATCGGCTCGCAGGTCTACATCCGGATCTATGAGCGAGATGATGAGACCGGTAAATACCGGCAGATGCCGCTGGATGTGAGCGCGGCGTAAGAGGAGAGAATGATGAAACAGGCAATTTATAGCACGAAGGATAGCCGGGGAAAATTGTATGTCGATTGCTCTGAATGCGATCGCGGCGGCAATGGCTCGGCCAAGGACAAATGCGCGTGTGGCTGGAGAACCAAAAAAGGCATGAAGGGCGGCTGCTTCCTGGGGACGTTGCTGCCGGATCTGGAGGTGCAATAATGGAATGCCCATTATGCCACGTCGACAACGATTACAAAATGATCGAGGTAGAGCCAAACGAGGACGGCATAGAGATCTGGTTTACCTGCATCGGCTGCGGGGTGCCGCAGTTTACCATCGTTTACCCAAACGATTTTATCCCGGTTGACTGACATGACCACCAGGCGCGCCATCAAACGCAAAACGGAGATCCTGGCAGAATGCCCCAGGGGCAGCGGCCTGTGTCGCTGGGACGGCGGCGGTGACGGCCGGTGGCTGTCCTGCGGGTTCTTCCGCGGCACCATCGACAGCGGCAACGGATTGATGGTGCGGTGCGGCTATAAAACAGGAGGGGCACGGCATGCCGTGCCCGTACTATGTATGGTGCGGGAGTAAGCGGCCATGCGAAACCAGACCATTTTCCCCACGCGGGCAAAATGGTCCGGTCATCCGGGCGTGGCGGCCTGGGTCTGATGAGCAGCCATTTTGATTGATGATTTCGGATTGCGGAATGCGGATTATGGCAGAGACATATCTGGAGATGGAGAACAGGAAGGCCGCCGAGTCGGCCGCGGCAAAAGAGGCGGTGCTGACCGGCTGCCTGGCCTATCCGACCCACGGCAAACCGGCCGGACCGACCGCTGCCTGGTGCCGATCGGCGCGCGGCAGCTGGTGCGGCAAATGCAAATGGAGGAATCTATGACAAGCGTAAACGGAAAAATCAGGGCGGCTACCATCGCCGGCAGCGCCAGGCTCTCACGGGTCTATCGCTATCTGCAGGACGGCCACTGGCACGGCACGCGGGAGATCGTCAGGATCTGCGATGTCTGCGCGGTGAACACCATCATCGCCGAGCTGCGCGACAACGGCATCTGCATCGAGACGCGCTGCGTCGGCCAGGGACGTTATGAATACCGGCTGGCGGTAGGGGCACGGCATGCCGTGCCCCTACTGAACCCGGAGGCTGCCTGATGAAACTGATCTGTCCAGGATGCGGCGCCACCGCATCTGCCGAAACCATGACCAATGATGAGGCGGCCCGGAAAACCCTGGGGTTTATCTGTAAAATGGATCCGCCGCTGCCGGTCATCGTGCTGCCGTATCTCTCCCTGTTCCGGCCGGAAAAGAGCGCCCTGGGCTGGTCCAAGGCGTTGCGCCTGGCTCAGGAGCTGGCGGCCCTGGTCGGCAAGGGTCACGTGCAGATCGAGCAGAAACCTGCCAGGCCATGCCCTGCCCGCTTCTGGGCGCAGGCCATGGAGGAAATGCTTGACCGGCGGGAGCGGATTACCAGGCCGCTGAAAAATCACAATTACCTGCGCGATGTGGCCTATACCATCGCCGAGCGCGAGGATGCGGCCGTAGAGAAACGGACGGTGACGGCGGAGCGCAGCGGCAACCTGGTCACCCGGCCAGGCGGCGGGGATCCGGAGGCGGTAACATTTGAGGGGCTCAATCCTGACCTGGTCGCCAGGTTGCCGGAGAGTGTCAAGAAAAAGTATGGGATGTGAAATAATGTTGACAATTCAACGCGCATCGGGAAATACTGACCATGCAGCCGGGATACCGGTTGCCGGGTTTAGCAGCCCGTTTCACAGGCGGACGCGCACCGCCACCAATCATCTGTTCGGCGGTTTTTTTGTGCCCAAAATTCGGGTACACGCGTCCGTGGCATGGCTTGCTCCTTCTTGGGCGGGCTATGCGGGAGGCCTCGTGCCTGCCGGTTCCTGTGACCGGTCTGCTAACCCGCATAGTTCCGCCCATTTTGCGTTTAGCAGCGCCCGGGCGGGAAATTTCTCAATTTCTCACACAGGAGCACAGCCATGAACGATCTGCAACCCATCCCCTTTCACACCGACACCATCTACCTAGTTCAGCACGATGGCCAACCCCACATCCCGGTCAAGCCGATTGTTGAAAATATCGGCCTCGACTGGAAGTCTCAACACGTCAAATTGACCACCCAAAAGAAGTGGGCAACCATGGTGATGATCACCACGGTTGCCGGGGATGGAAAACAGCGTGAAATGCTCTGTCTACCCCTCCGCAAATTGACCGCCTTTTTGTACTCCATCGACGCCGACAAGGTCCGCCCAGATCTGCGCGACAAGGTGCTCGTGTACCAGAATGAGTGCGACGAGGTGCTGTGGAACTACTGGACCAAGGGAGCGGCCATCAACCAGCGCTTCGATGCCGACGCCATCCTGGTTCCCAAGGACGAATACATTGCCTTGCTCAAGGCCAAGGTGGCCATGCTGGAACATGGCCGCCGCCGCAAGTCTCGGCCTCTCACCGAGGAGGACAAGGCGGAGATTCTGGCCATGGTCGAGTCCGGCATGAGCCAGACACAGGTGGCCAAGGCGGTTGGACGTTCTTCCGCCACGGTCAGCTATCTGGTCAACCTGCGCGGCGCAAAGCGGGAGGTGAACTGATGACCGCACCCATCTCTTGCACCTTTGGCGACTCCGCCAACTCACCGGCCGATTTGCTCAATAATGCCGCCGCCATCTGCCGATTTCTGGCCGAAACAGCCGAATCATTCACCAATGATCACGGCGCGGCCGGTCTTTCCGCCACCGCTACCTTTGGCCTGGTCCTGATCCTAGACGCTGTGGAAAACACCATCAACGCCGCCGTGGCGCGGCTTTAACCCCAGATTACAGGAGGTACAAAATGGCCAAACCAGTAAAGATTGAAGACCGTAAAGTGACCCCGATGTTTTACAAGGGCCGTCCAGTTGTCACCCTTCCCCAGGTGGATGATTTCCATGGTCGACCAGAAGGGACGGCAGGAAGAAACTTTCGTACCAACCGAAAGAAACATTTCATCCAGGACCTGGACTTTTTCGAGGTGCCCTATGAGGAGTGGAAAGAGCTTCTCGGGAGGGGGGTGGTCCGACGAATTTCTTCGGACCACCCCATCAAAAATGAGGCCGGTGAGACGACGAATTTCGTCGTCTCACCGGACAAGGGTGGTGGCTATTCAGGGACCATGATCTTCCTTACCGAGACCGGTTACCTGATGGTGGTCAAATCCCTGTCCGATAACAAGGCCTGGGCCATCCACCGCGCCATGGTGATGACCTATTTCAATAAGCGCCAGGGGTACAAGAAGCCAACCGCAGAGGAGATTGCCGCCTTCAATGCCGACATCTTGACCCTTGGCACCAAGGGCACCGCTATGAAGTACGGCCGCTCTGAAAGCTGCATCAAGAAGTACACGATGGAAACCAGGGTCGGGAAGGCCGTGCAGCTTGGGCTTTTTGACGGAGTAACGGTATGAAAAAAGAAACCACATATGAACGGAAAGAACGGGAAGCTATGGAGTGGATTGAAAAGGAAGCCGCGAAGCTTAAGCAAATGACCCCGGATGAACAAGAAGAAGAGATGCGTTTCCGGCAGAAGATGGCGATGAGGATGCCGGAGGCTTATGAGGCGTTGGGAACAGCGGCTTGAAGAAATGGAAGAAGAGGGCGAGACGATGATCCGTTTTCTTGCGGGAATAGCGTCCAAGTATCCCGTCGCTAAGGATGACATACTCGCTTTCCTCAAAGACCAGGGCAACGAGCATTTCTACACGGTTCTGCAAAAGGCGCATTAGCTGACTCATGGTGCGCTGCAGTTTCGATAAATGAGAGCGAAACCGGCAACGTCCCCCCATTGTGGGGCAATGCCGGTCGCCTGGGCGTGGCGGCCCCGGCCTGACGAGCAGCCAAGAGGTGAAACATGAAACAAACCCCGGACCGCATAAAAATCCATATCGCCCAAAAAGATCTGCGTATGGATGACCAGACATACCGGGACATTCTATCACTGAATTTTTCGGGGGCGACATCGTCCAAAGAGCTCACCGACGCCCAGGTCCGCCAACTCATCGCCATTTTCCAGGCCCGCGGCTGGCAGCCGAAGATCCCCACCCTGGTCAAGTCAGGCCGCACCGGCCGCCGGGCGGTCAACGACAATTACCGCAAGGTGCCGGCCGGACCCTATGCCGCCATGCAGCGCAAGGTTCTCGCCCTGTGGAACAGCCTGGGTTACGAGCTGAAAAAGCTCGATAGCCGCTGCAAAAAACAGTTCGGCATCGACCGCATCGAGTGGGTGCGCGATTACGACCAGCTCCACACCCTGATCATCGACCTGGAAGCGAGGGTGCGGCGGCAGAGCCAGCAGCCATGAGTGACAGCGAGGCTAAATACCCGGAGCTGCTGGCGGATCTGCGCGACGATGTCGAGGAGCTGCTGCGCGAATCCGGCCTCGAGGAGGGCCGCGCCGCCCAGGTGGCGCTGGCCGTGGCCGAGCGGGTGCGGGAACGCTGGTCCGGCATGAGTTTTTATATCCCCAAGGGCCGGGCCTGGCAGCTCTCCCGGCGGGATTTGCAGATTTACAAGCGCTACACCGGGGACAACGTCAAACAGCTCTGCCGTGAGTTTTGCCTCACCGAACAGCGCGTCTACCAGGTCATCGCCCAGGTGCGGGCCGCGCTGATCGCCAAAAAACAGCACCGGATACCAGGATTTTAAGGAGATAAGGCCATGAGTGCCCTGCGCGGAATTTGTGCGATCAACGCCAAGGAGATTTTTGTCAAAACGTGCCAGATCCACGGCGGCCAGCCGACCAGGATGCTTAAGGCGACCTACATCCGCATGTGCCTTGATCGGCGGGCCAAGCGGTACAGCGGCTGTGGTTTCGGCAATGCGGTGGTGCATCCGGAGTGTTTCGACTGCGCCACCGGGGAGATGATCGCGGCCGGGAAGGATTTTCCCCGGCCGGCGTGTGTGAGTTGGATCGAGATTTCCGATTGCGGATTGCGGATTGCGGATTGCGGATTGTACGGGCACGGCATGCCGTGCCCCAACATGCCGGCAAGATTATTAAAGACGGGACGTAAACTCAAGGAGACAATTATGAATGAAAAATTATGGAAAACGGAATGGTCGATTACCTGGCGCGATATCCCGGGCGCCGAGCTGCCCGACATCAAGAAAGGCGGTCTGGTGGGTTACTGGCTGGCGCCGGTGGCGCCGGCAGGCGCGATTGCCAACTGCGTCAACTGCGGCAGGACGGTGAAGGTGCGGCCCCTCGGCCTGTGCGGTTCGTGTGAGGCGGCCGGCACCAAGCTGCGCGGTCCGGAACTACTCGATGCTCTGGCAACGGCCAGGGTGCGGCTGCAGGGCAGCGACAAAGCGGCGCGGATGCAGAAAAAAATAGAGGCGGCGGATAGCGGTCTTGATTCAGGCGTCCCCCTGGGGCTCACCGTGCCCCGGATGCCGGCGAAACAAGAGAAGTCGCCACCAAGGGACGGCGAGGTGATCCTGATCTCGCCGCTGGCCGACATCGGCGCCCGTTACATTCGGCTGGGCGAGATGATGCAGGACATGCGCACCAACATCGGCGATCTGACCGCGGCGGCCCACGCATTTGGCCTGCGGCTGCAGATCAATATCAGCGAGATCCACAATGGATGACGGGATCATTGAGATCGGACATGGAGGTGTTGATATGATCCAGGAGACAATAGGACTGCCAAATAAAGGAGAGCAGGTCGGCGTCTTCGACCTGATCGAGATCTGCCGGCATTACGGCCGCACCGAGCTGATCGACCGCATCCTGGCCGATCCGCCGGCCAGGCCGTTTATCAGCGACGGCTGCAGCGCCTGGCCTGATCAGTGGCAGGAGGTCAATATGTATGAAGACTGTTTTTTACATGACATTGAATACTGGGTCGGCGGCACGCCGGCGGACAAGCTGGCCGCCGATCTGCAGCTCGCCCTGGGCGTCTGCCGCAAGGGGGCGCCGCAGATGGCGGAAATCATGCTGGCCGGGGTGCGCACCGGCGGGGTGGACTGGTTGCCGACGCCGTGGCGGTGGGGGTTTGGACGGCGGGGGTAGCCCCGCCGCCCTGGTTATTTCTTTTTAGGTGGGGCGGGCTGGTCCGGCTTGCCGGTTGCCGGCCCGATTTTTTCGTTGAAATCTGAGCCGCCGCCTGGGTCGGGCCGTTTTGGCGGCGGGGGTGGAGCCCCGCCGCGTTTTTCCTCGGCCATGGATGATCACCTCCTTTCAGTGTGGGAGTATTTGCGGGATAAAACAGATCACTGCCAAGGCAAGAAGAATAAAGGAGAAAATCAATGCTATGGATGATACTCGCAGTTTTGTTGTTCGTTTTTCCTGTGCTGCTTGCTCGGTCATAGAACAGTCCCAGAAATCGCCGATCAACTGCTCCATGACCTTTGGCCGGTCATATTGTTTGAGCTGGGCGAGGTAGGCCGGGAATACCGGGTAGTTCCGTTTTGCCCGGCCGCGCAGGCCATCGAGGCAGACGACGATGACGGCTAGGGCGATCAGGGCCGAGGCCAGGGAGATACCGCGGCTCACGGAGAGCGGCGGCCCCGGCAGGTGCTGCATAAGCAGGCCGTCCAGGGTGATGGCGAGCGACGCGCTCCACAGATAGGTCTTGAACAGATCGTTCTGCACGGCCAGCATCCGGTCATGCCGGTAGTAGTAATGGTGCTCGGTGAGGTCGATCAGTTTTTCTTCTTCGGTCATGGCTGTACCCCCGTTCGCTTTTTTTTGACTGATTGTTAGCCAACCATACCACGGCAACCGCAAAATGAAAATAATGTTGACAAATACCGCCGCCGCTGTATACGTTGAAACTGCAGCCGGGATACCGGTTGCCGGGTTTAGTAGCCCGGTGAGTGGGCGGACACACCGCCACCAGCAGTTTTATGGCGGTTTTTTTTGTGTCCGTAACCAGGCGCGCATTTTTTAGGGCGGGCCTGGCAGGGGGCCTCGGCCCGCCGGTTCCTACTCCCGGTCTACTAACCTGCCAGGTTCCGCCCTTTTTGCGTTTAGTAGCGCCGGGCGGGGAATTTAATTCCTTGAATAGGAGGTAGTACAAATGTACGAATTGCAATCCGTTTCCTTCCACAATGACACCGTTTACCTGGTCAATAACGACGGCGTTCCCTATTTTCCGGTCCGGCCGCTGGTCGAAAATATGGGCCTCACTTGGCAAGGACAGCATATCAAATTAACCACCCAGAAGAAGTGGTCAACCGTCACGATGATCACCACGGTTGCTGCTGACGGCAAGCAGCGCAAAATGCTCTGTCTACCCCTGCGCAAACTGCCCGCCTTTCTCTACTCCATCGAGGCCGATAAGGTCCGCCCGGACCTCAAGGAGAAGGTGGAGATATACCAGGAGGAATGCGACGAGGTGTTGTGGAACTACTGGACCAAGGGTTTCGCCATCAACCAGCGCTTCGGGTTGGACACCCTGCGCGAGGTCATCCGCCAAGAGCTGGCGACCTGCATCCATCCCCGCCGGGCCGCCGCCAAGCCGGTGAGCGCCGAAGAGGCGGCCAGGATGCGGGAATATATCCTGGCCGGCCATGGCACCACCGAAACAGCCAGGTTGACTGGGCGCTCTGTCTCCACCGTCAAGGCCCATACCTGGGAAGAGCGGCGGGCCATGGCCAAGTCGCGGCAGCCCATGTTGCCAGGCATGGAGGTGGCGTAATGAAAAGGTTTCAGTCGTTTGAAGAGGCGGCCATCATCGCCAGTGATGAAAACAAGGTTGATACGCCGGAATGGCGTGCGGCTGTAAATTACTGCATCATGCATGCGCCGCCGGAGATGCTGGCCGAATTGCGGGCCTCCTTCCGTAGGTATTTCCCCACCATCAGGCCGTACGGCTATGACGAGGCAGGCAACCCCTATTTCCGGATAGACGATATTAAGCGGGAACTCGGCATGAGCGATGCGGATATCAGGAGGATCATGCGGGAAAACGGCATTGATTTCGGCGACGATATCAAGATTAACCCTGTCCAATAAGGAGGTGAGCCATGGGACAAACATCAACCACCCCCTGCGTCTTCGGCGCCGACAAAGACTCCCCCGCCGATCTGTTGAACCATGCCGCCGCCGTCACCCGCTTCCTGGCGGAGACGGCGGAATGCTTTACCAGTGACGGCCGGGGCGCCTGGTTGTCGGCAACGGCGGCCTTCGGCCTGATGCTGGTGCTGGACGGCATTGAAGACACCATTAACGCGGCCATAAAGGGGCTGTAAACAACGTTTATAAAGGGCGGGTCTGGGACCCGCCCCTACCTCCTCACTCCTCACTTTTCACTCCTCACTTTTCACTCTCCACCCCCCCCATTTTCCCCTAAAACCCTTTACGCGACTTCCTCCCCCGATACAGCTACGGTGTAGCTGTACGACAACATATCTCCTTTGATACAGGGGGCCGGCCGGGCGGCCGGTCCCCTATTCGCAAATGAATTTTTGGAGGGCACCGTGTGAAAACAATCTGTCGCGGGCTTGGCCCGCTCCCGCTCCTGTTGCTGCTGACGTTGCTGATGGTGCTGTCCGCCGGCGCTGCCATGGCCGCCGAGCTGACCTTCGGCTGGCTGCCGAATACCGAAAAAGACCTGGCCGGCTACCGCATCCATTACGGCACCGATTCGCGTATTTATACCGGCGCCGTGGATGTGCTGCTGCCGCCCGTCACGGACGGGCAGGTGCGGGCCACCATCACCGTGCCCTACGGCAGCCGCTATTTCGCCGCCACCGCCTATACCGATTCCGGGGTGGAGAGCGATTATTCCAACGAGGTGACGGCGGTCATCCCGCCCAGCTCGCCCGGCGGCTTTGAGGTCGAATCCGCCAGCGTCACCTACTATTTCGTGCCGAAATGACGCCCCATTTCAAGCGCGGAGAGCTGATGTGCAAGTGCGGCTGCGCCCGGGCCCAGATGTCGCCAGGCTTCCTGCAGCGGCTGGAGTCGCTGCGGGTGGCGTTTGGCAAGCCGATGATCATCACCAGCGGCTACCGCTGCCCGCGCCACAACAGTCTGGTATCGAAAACAGGCATCGCCGGGCCGCATACCACGGGCCTGGCGGTGGATGTCTCGGTGGCCGGGCCGGATGCCTATTTATTGGTGCTGATCGCCCTGCAGATGGGGTTTACCGGCATCGGCGTACAGCAGGCCGGGCCGCATGTGGGCCGGATCATTCATATTGATGATCTGCCGCTCGCCGTGGGCGATCGCGCCCCGCGGCCGCGGATCTGGAGCTATTGAGATTGCGGAATGCGGAATGCGGATTGCGGATTGTACGGGCATGCCGTGCCCCAACGGAGGAAGAGACAATGAAAGGATGGAAAACATGGCTGGCGGCCGTTGCCATCGGCATTCTTGGCGTGATTGACATCATCAACGGCGACGTGCCGGCCGGCATCGAGAAGATTGCCGGCGGCCTGGCCCTGATCGGCATCGGCCACAAGATCGAAAAGGGGCTGAGCCTGTAATGCCGCCCGAAGAACCGATGGATGAGGGCGATATCGCCGCCGACTACCAGGCCAGGCACAACCAGGACGCCATCGCCCGGGTTGTTGGGGTACGGCATGTTGGGGCACGGCATGCCGTGCCCTTACAGGCGCCGGCGACACATTGCGAATGGTGCGAGGTGGAGATCCCGGCCGGACGGCGGGCCGCTGCGCCAGGGTGCACGCTGTGTCTCGATTGCCAGGCCGTCAAAGAGCGGCTGCCAGGGAGGTTGTAATGGAGGATGATCTGTTTCGCTGGCTGCCGGTGGTCAGTATCGTGGTGCAGGCAGTAATGGGCTGGGTGCTGTGGAGCCTCAAGCAGCAATTCGTCTCCCGCCGGGAATGCGATGACTGCCGCAAGGAGACAGCCAAAAAAGTGGATAAGGCGGATGACCGGATAAACGATATTGATTCGGATGTCGGCAAACTCCCGGAGCGCCACGAGTTGACGGATCTGTCATCCCAGATCGTTTCGCTCACAGAAAAGCTTGGAAAGTTGGACGGCAGACTGGCAGGGATCAATAGAGCAGTGGATCTGCTCAATCAACATCATCTCAGGGTGGGAGCATGAACGAATACGAAAAACTGGTCCAGGCCGACATGCGGCTGGTGATCCTGCGGCTGCTGGCCCAGGATCCGGATTACAGCCACAACGAGTATGTGCTGCGGGCAGCCCTGAAGCAGCTCGGCCACAGCACCAGCTACGACCGGCTGCGCACGGAACTCTCCTGGCTGGCCGAGCAGGGCCTGGTTGGCACCGTTGACACGGCCGGCGTGCTGGTGGTCAAGCTCACCGCCAGGGGGCGTGACGCGGCCGAAGGGGCCGTGATCGTGCCCGGCGTCAAGCGGCCGGAGCCGGAGCTGTAGGCATGGGCCAACCATCCACCATCAAGACCCTGCCGCCGGACATCCTGGAGAGACTGCACGAGCTGCTCCGCGATCCGCGCGTCACCCAGCTCGATGCCACCGCTAAGATCAACGAGATTCTGCGACAGGAAGGGCTGGAGCCGGTGAGTAAAAGCGCGATCAACCGCTACGACCTGGAAATCCGCAAGGTGGGCGAACGGCTGCAGCAGAGCCGGGAGATCGCCCAGGTGCTGATCGGCAAGCTCGGCGCCGCCCCCCAGGGGCAGACCGGATTGCTGGTCAATGAGATCGCCAGGAAGATCTGTTTTGATCTCTCGCTCAAGCTCGATGACGTCGTACTTGATGAGGAAACCATGCCTGGCGTCATGAAGATGGTGAAAGATCTTGCTCTCGCCGTGCAGCGGCTGGAGGCATCGAGCACCATAAATGTCAAGCGGGATGCGGAGATCCGCAAGAAAGCCCTGGCCGATGCAGCCGAGCAAGCCGGCCAGGTGGCCAAACGCAGCGGCATGAGCGCCGCGACCGTGCAGCAGATTAAAACAGAAATTCTGGGAATACCGCAGGAATGAATGTGATGCTGCCAAATACTGCGCTGTCCGATGTGCCGGCGGTGCTGCTGCCCTACCAGCAGGCCTGGATCGCCATGGACGATCAGCTTAAGGTAGCGGAAAAGAGCCGCCGTATCGGCCTGACCTGGGCGGAAGCGGCGGACGATGTACTGATCGCGGCGGCGGACGGCGGCCAGAATGTCTATTACATCGGCTACAATCAGGATATGGCGATTGAGTATGTCGAGGCCTGCGCCATGTGGGCCAGGGCTTTTGACCGGGCGGCCAGCGAGGTTGAGGAAGGTCTGTGGGATGACGGCAAGGAGGATATCAAGACCTATACGATCCGTTTCCCCGGCTCGGGCAGGCGGATCGTCGCCCTCTCGTCCAGGCCCGCCAACCTGCGCGGCAAGCAGGGCGTGGTGGTTATCGATGAGGCTGCCTTCCACGATAAACTCAGCGAGCTGCTCAAGGCGGCCCTGGCGCTGCTGATCTGGGGCGGGCGGGTGCGGGTGATCTCCACCCATGACGGGGTGGGTAATCCTTTTAATGAGCTGATTGGTCTGATCAAGGCAAAAAAACGCAAAGGGGCCGTTTTTCGCACCGACTTTACCGAGGCGGTCGCCCAGGGGTTGTACCGCCGGGTCTGCCTGCGTCTCGGCAAAAAGTGGAACGTCGAGGCGGAAGCGGCCTGGGTGCGGGATGTGTATGACTTCTATGGGGATGACGCCGAGGAAGAGCTTGACGTGGTTCCCAAGGAGTCGGCCGGGGCCTATATCTCCGGGGTGCTGATCGAGGCCCGCATGCAATTGATTCCGGTCCTGCGCTTGGCCAAGAAAGACGATTTTGGCCAACTGCCCGAGTATCTGCGCCGGGCGGAAATCGATCTATGGTGCCGGGAAACATTGTTGCCGCTGCTGGATATGCTTGACCCGGCACGCGAGCATGTGCTCGGCGAGGACTTTGCCAGGTCAGGCGATCTCACCGTTCTGTCGCCGGCGGAAATCGGCCAGGATCTGGTCAGGCGGGTACGGTTTCAGGTGGAGCTGCGCAATATGCCCTTTGCCCAGCAGCGGCAGATACTCTGGTTCATCCTGGACAGGCTGCCACGCTTTCGCGCTGCGGCCCTCGATTCCAGGGGCAACGGCCAGCAGTTGGCCGAGGAGACCGCCGACAGATACGGCCATTACCGGATTTTTCAGGTCATGCTGTCGGATAAGTGGTACGGGACCGAACTGCCGGCATTTAAGCAGGCGTTCGAGGACGCCACCATCGAGGTGCCGCGTGATGCCGATGTCAAAGACGATCTGCGGGCTATGCAGGTAATCGGCGGGGTTCCGAAGATCCCGAAAACGACCGGCCAGGGGAAAAAGGGAGAACGGAGGCACGGAGATTCGGCGATTGCCCTGGCGCTGATGTGGTTTGCCAGCAGCCAGGACGTCGGCGACACCACCATCCATTCCGCCCTGCCGCGGGAAAGCACCGATATGCTGAGGGGATTCTGATATGCCAGGACTGTACGTCAGCCCGAATAAATACCTCGAATTTGAGGAGAAGCCGGCGGTTGCCGAGCTGGAGAGCGAGATCGCCTCCCGCTCGGCGGCCTGGGATTTCTACGGCCTGATCGGTCTGTTGCCTGATCCGGATCCGATCCTCGCCAAGCGCGGCGACGGGGCCGAGATCCTGGATGGCCTGACCGCCGACGGGCATGTGATGTCCGTCATTCAGACCCGCAAGCTCGGCACCCTCAAAAAAGAATTCCGCTGGCAGCCCGGCGTGGTGGGCGACAAGGAGCCGGACCAGGCGGCCAAAAAGCTGAGCGCCATGCTGGCCGAGGATATGGCGCAGTTCAGTCTGTATGATCTGCTCTCCGAGGTGCTGGATGCCCCCTACTTCGGCCTGACGCCGATCGAAATCAACTGGGTGTCCGGCCAGGGCGGCATGCGCATCAGCAAACTGCGCGGCCTGCCGCACCGCTGGTTCGGTTTCTCCGAGGAGAACGATCCGCGCTTTATCAGCAAAAACAACCCGTGGGAAGGCGAGGAGCTGCCCTATGGCAAGTTCGTCTTTGCCCGCCACTTCCCCACCTATGACAATCCTTTCGGCCTGCGGCTGCTGTCCCGCTGCTTCTGGCCGGTGATGTTCAAAAAGGGCGGCTGGAAGTTCTGGGTCAAGTTCATTGAAAAGTATTCCATGCCGTTCCTGCTGGGCCGCTACCGGCAGGGGGCAAGCCCGGCCGAGCAGGCTGAGGTGCTGGCCAAACTGGCCGCCATGGTGCAGGACGCGGTGGCGGCGGTACCGGAAGGCACCACGGTGGAGCCGCTCAGCATCGGCGACAAGGCCGGCTCCTCCGACCTCTACCTGCGGTTCTCCGGCGCCATGGACGCTGAGATCAGCAAGGTGATCATGGGCCAGACGCTGACCGCCGAGGTGGGCGACAAGGGCTCCTACGCCGCGGCCAAGACCCATGAAAACGTGCTGGATGTCTACCGCGAGGCGGATCAGCGGCTGGTGAAAGCAACCATGGACGCGATCGGCCTGGTCTATGCCACGGTGAATGCCCCAGGGGTGCCGGCGCCGACCTTCTCCTGGTTCGAGGAGGAAGAGCCGCAGCAGGAATTCGCCGACCGGGACAAGACATTGACCGACAGCGGGGTGAAGTTCAAAAAGCCGTATTATGTGCGTCGGTATGGTCTGAAGGAAGACGAATTTGATATTGCGGATTGCGGATTGCGGAATGCGGATTTAACGGCAACGGCAAAAGATAAAGGCGGCCAGTTTGCCGAGGCGGATCCGCAATCCCTTGACGATCTGCTGGAAGAGAAAATGGCCGTTGAGGCGGATCAGGCGATCGGCGCCATGGTCGACCAGGTGCGGGCGCTGGTGATGACGGCCGGCAGCCTGGATGAGGTGCGGGACGGCCTGCTGTCGCTCTATCCGGAGATGAATCCGGACCAGTTGGCCGAGGTGCTGAGCCTGGGGCTCACCGGCGCCGATCTGGCCGGCCGGCTCGATGTCAGGGGTGATATGGATGGCCGTTAAGACCGAGCTGATCAACCTGGAGGTCAAGGGCAAGCCGGTCAAGGACGCGGTCGATTATCTGGCCGCCAAGGTGAATATGCCCACGGACCACTGGTATGATCTGCGGGGCGAGATGCATGCCAGGGCATTCGTGGTGGCCGGAGCGACCAAGAGCGAGCTGCTGGCCGGCTTCCACAATGCCATTAATAAGGCCATCGGCCAGGGCACGACCCTGGAGGAGTTCCGCCGCGATTTTGATAAGCTGGTGGCGGCCCATGGCTGGGACTACAAGGGCGGCCGCAACTGGCGGTCGAAGGTGATTTATAACACCAACATCCAGGTGGCCTATCAGGCAGCCCGCTACAAGGAGCTGCAGGCGCTGGGCGATGCGGCCCCCTTTTGGGAGTACCGCTCCAAACGCGACAGCCGGGTGCGGGAACAGCACCGGCGCTGGGACGGCATCATCCTGCGGGCCGACGACCCGTGGTGGGATGTGCATTACCCGCCCAACGGCTGGGGCTGCCGCTGCCGGGTGTGGCCGCGCACCAAGGGCGATCTGCGGCGGGCCGGCAAGAGCGGGCCGGACAACACGCCGGATGACGGCACGGTCGAGTGGGTGGATCCCAAGACGGGCGAGGTGCTGCGCAAACCGGCCGGTGTCGATCCCGGCTGGGACTATCACCCCGGTAAGGCGGCCTGGGGCAAGAAATTATCCGAGAACGCCATGAACGCCTGGCGGGCGGACAGCGATAAATGGCAGCGGCTGACCGCCGGTGACTGGCAGTCCTACGGGCGGCCGGAGATGATTCCGGCTGATCTGCCGCAGGCAGATCTTGGTAAAAAGGCATCAACCAGGGCAGAGCTGTCCGCCAGCATTGCCGCGACCATCGGTGGGGCGGAAAAGGTTTATCGTTTTCAGTCCGGAGAATTCTCATACCCGGTGCTGGTGAACGCCGAAACCCTGGCGTCCCATATGGATCTGGACCGCTCCGCCTTTGTGTCTCTGCTGCCGGAGCTGCTGGCCGATCCGTTCGAGGTGTGGCTGTCCTTTGAGCAGCACAGCGCCAGCGGCCAGGTGGTGTTGCGGCAGCGGTTGATTAAAGCGGTACGGCTGGACAAGGACAAAGGGTTGATGCTGGCGGTGCAGAGCGCCAACGGCATGATGGAGGGCTGGACGTTCTTCCCTGTCTCGAATTTGAATTATCTCAATAAACAGCGGCAGGGGAAGTTGATTTATCGGCGGGAGAATGAAGGGGACCTCTGACACCACACTGTCAGGGCGCCCGGAACCGGTTACCGGGGATGTGGCCCAACCGGAGCCTGCAATAAAAATATACAGCGCGACCGGTAAAGAGTCAAGAAGCGAATAAATCGTTTTTAAGGCGATTTCCGGGCGGCGCGTCCCAACCCTCGGGACTGGCCGGTTGCGTTCAACCTGGACGATTTTAAAAATAGTTTCACAACGGTTTCATGCGGGAGACGGAACATGAGAAAGCTGGATGGATGGGTAGAGATTTTTAAGGCCGGCCGGCATACCGACAGCCAGGGGCGAACCAGGGAGTTCTCCGTGGCCGATCTGGACCGGATGGTCGGCAGTTACCAGCCGGCGACGCATGAAGCGCCGGCGGTGATCGGCCACCCGAAGGACAACGCCCCGGCCTGGGCCTGGGTAGATGGTCTCAAGCGGGTCGGCGAGGTGGCCCTGGCCAAATTCAAGCAGGTGCAGCCGGAGTTCGCCGACATGGTGGACCGCGGGCTGTTCAAAAAGAGATCGATAGCACTGTACCCGGACGGCTCGCTGCGCCATGTCGGGTTTCTGGGGGCGCAGCCTCCGGCGGTTAAGGGGCTGAGGGATTTTGCCCTTGGCCAGGGTGATGAGTGCAGCAATTATGAATTCGAGGAGGGCGGCCGGAGCGGCCCTCGACAACAGGAGGGCGACATGCGGACAGCGGAAGAGTTGCAGGCGGAGCTGGACAAGGAAAAAGAGTTGCGAAAACAGGCAGAGGCCAAGGCGGCGGCGGCGGAAACAGCGGCGGCCAAGGCTGCCAATGATTTCGCCGAATCGGAAACGAAGCGCAAAAAAACGGAGATTATCAATTTCGTCGACCAGGGCATCAAGGCCGGCAAGATGCTGCCGCTCTGGAAGGAACAGGGGATTGTCGAGTTCATGGCGGCCCTGGATGGCGGCGAGGTGCAGACCTTTGAGTTCGCCGAAGGCAAGAAGGAAAGCCCGGCGGCCTGGTTCAGGACGTTCATCAGCTCCTTTTCCGAGCATCCCCTGTTCAAGGAGATGACCAAGCCGAAGGATGACAAGGATAAAGACGGCGAGTTCGCGGAATCGGAAGATCTCACCAAGTACGTATAACCGAACGTTTGAAACGCTCATAAAATAAGGAGTCAATTATGAATCAGGTAGTAGGGACATTCAGCTTTTCAGAGGACACCATCATTGCCGGCGGCCATCCGGCGGTGGTCCGCTCCATGGCGATCAACGCGGCCCAGGGGGTTCTGGCCGCCGGGATTCTGCTCGCGCTCTCGGCCACCGGCCTGGTGCCGTATGAGAGTGATGATGAAGTGGTCGCCACCGGCAACGGCGTGCTGACCGCGTTTGCCGGCACCATTGCCCATGCCCCGGTGCATCCCGGCTCTCTCTCCATCACCGACGCCACGGAGGATTTTGCCGATGACGGGTATGGCCATCTGGTCGGGGACGCCGGCGGCAGCGGCGCCATCAATTACACCACCGGCGCCTTTACTCTCTCATTCAACGCGGCCCCGGCCAATGCCCAGGCTGTCACCGCCACCAATTACAACCAGCTGGCCGGGGCGCTCAGCTCCAGGGTGGACACTGCCGCCGAGGCCTCGGGCACGGTGGTCGTGCACGGCACGGTCCGGGCGGACAGACTCACCAAGACCACCGCCGGCACGGCCCTGGCCGCAGCCGACACGGCAAGGCTGGAAGGCATCGGCGTCTGGCCGGTATAACTCAATCATTCAGCCGCGTAACGTAATGGACAAATAAGGAGAAAAGACCATGTTCAACCTGAGAACTTTATTCACCCGGGAAGCGATCGTCAGACAGCTGAAGCAGCTCCCGGTTTTGAAAACCCCGGTGATGGATGTCATCTTCACCGACCGGCAGCAGAAGACCTCGCCGATTGTCGGCATCGAGGACATTTTGTCCGTCGTGCGGGCCTTGCCGGTGGTGCGCCGCGACAGCGCCTCCATTCCGGCCACCAGCCAGACCAGAAACTATCAATTCATCGAGCCGCTGCCGGTCAACGCCCATGTTTTCGCCACGGCTGCAGATCTGAACAATCTGCAAGTGCTTGACCCTGCCGGTAAGGATATGTGGGCCCGGGAGAAAAACGATTTCCTGCGCCGGGCCTGCCGGATGACCACCGAGGGCATTGCCGCGGTTTCTCTTTCCGGCACCATCACCTGGCCTTGCCAGCTGCAGACCGGCGGATTTGAGAATTACACCATCACCTACGGCACGCCGCTGTCCGTGGTGCCGACCACGCTGTGGTCCGCCGCCGGCGTCAAGGTGGCGGATGTGTTTGATCTGTTCCAGACCATGGAAGAGGCGCTGCAGGATGAAGGATATGGCAGCACGGTTGAGATCTGGGCCGGCAAGACCGCCTACAACCTGCTGTTCAAGATTGCCGAGGCCGTTACCTCCACCGCCAAGATCAGGGTGGAAATCACCGACCAGGGCATCAATATCGGCGGCTATCTGGTCAAGCGGCGCAGCGAGCGGTACCGTAATCCGCAGACCGGCGTCATGACGCCGACCATCGCCGACAAGGAAATCAAGATGATCGCCATGGATGCCGGCCACAAGCTGATCTACTGCGCTCTGGATGATCTGGACGCCAACCTGCAGCCGCTGCCGTTCTTCTCCAAGCCGATCAAGTCGGAAGACCCGAGCGGCTGGAAGATCGTCGGCGAGAGCAAGCCGCTGCCGGTTACCAATCCGAAAGGCATCTGCGGGGCGACGGTTTCCAACTAAAACAGGACTGGTCAAATAATGTACTGCACCCTTGACAATCTGAAACTGGCCATCGATGAGGCCCGGCTGCTGGAGCTGACCGACGATGAGAATCTCGGCGCCATCAACCAGGCCCGCATCGATGAGGCGATCAGCACGGCCCAGGGCGAGGTGGACGGCTATCTGCAGGAACGGTATGACGTACCCCTCTCTCCGGTGCCGCCGCTGATCACGGGCGCCTGCGTCGATGTTGCCCTGTATCACCTGTACAGCCGCCGGATGGAGACGTTGCCGGAGATCCGGAGCAAGCGCTATGATAATGCCGTCCGGCTGCTGCTGCGGATCGCCGACGGCAAGCTGAGCCTCGGCATTGCCGTGCCCCCCGAGGAGACCAACAGCGGCAAGGTGCTGGTCACGGCAAGCACCCGCATTTTCCCGGACACGGAACTGGATAAATTCTGATGGAAATGCGCGTCCTCATCGATGATGAAAAATTCGCCGGCATGCTGGCCGGCATGCGGCATCGTTTCAGTTCGCTGGAGCCGGCCATGCGGCTGGTCGGCCAAATGGTGCTGGAATCGATTGACGACACCTTTGCCGCCGAGGGCCGGCCAAGCGACTGGGAGGCCCTGGCCGATCGCACCCTGGCCCGCAAGAAGCCGGGCCTGCGCATTCTGGAGGGCGAGTCCGGCCGGCTGCGGGAAGGCATCCATATCGAGGCGGTGGGCAAGAACTATGTGGATGTGGCGCCGGATGATCTGCCCTATGCCCGCATCCAGCACCTGGGCGGCGAGGCGGGCCGGGGCGCGACCATCCCGGCCCGGCCGTATCTGGTGCTGCAGGGCGGCGATGCCGGCCGCATCGAGGAAATTATTACCGATTACATCATGGGGGACGCATGATCATCGACCTGCTGGACGGCACCATGGCCCTGATCAGCGCCGGCCTGCCCTATCTGCGCAAGGTGGCGGATCTGCCGAGCCGCCAGGTGCTGAAAGACAGCCTGGCGCAGCTGGCGGTTAATGCCCCGTGCGTGTATGCCATTTACGAGGGCGGTACGTTTGCCGAACCGAAGAGCACGGCCCCCAGGCAATACGGCCAGCCCGGCATCGTGTTGGCCGTCATCGCCCGTTCGCTGCGCGATCCGTACGGCCAGGCCGCCAGCCGGGGCGACGGGGTCAACGTCGGGGCCTATGAAATTCTGGCTGATCTGCATCAGGCCCTGCTGGGCAAGATCCCGGCCGCAAATTTCGGCAGGATGCACCTGGTGAATGAGGGACTGTTTGCCGTCAAGGACGGCGTGGTGGTTTATGTGTCCACCTACCGGGCCGGTTATCAGCTGCAACCCGCGTGATTGCGGATTGCGGATTGCGGATTGTAAGGGCACGGCATGACGTGTCCCTGGTACGGGCACGGCATGCCGTGCCCCAACTAAGGAGGATGGGAAAAAGTGGAATTATATAAGCGCAAGGCGGTGATCATCGCCAAGATCGAGACGGTGTACGGCACGGACAGCGTGCCGCTCGGGGCCAACGCCATCGGCGTCACGGACCTCAAGGTCGAGCCGGCCAAGGGTACCAAGAAGAAACGGGAGATCATCTACCCTGATTTTTCCACCCAGCCGCACATCATCACCCAGCAGCATCAGGCGGTATCATTCACCGTGGAACTGAAGGGCGGCGGGGCGGCCGGCACGGCTCCGGAATGCGGGGCGCTGCTGCGCTCCTGCATGCTGGAGGAAACCATCAGCGCCGGGGTTTCCGTGGCCTATCAGCCGCGGTCGGCTGATTTTGAGTCGTGCACCATCTATGTCAACCAGGACGGCGTGCTCCACAAACTGCTCGGCTGCCGGGGTACGGTGCAATTCAATGTCTCCGGCGGCGAGTATCCGACCGCCTCATTTTCCTTCCTGGCCCTGGCGGTTGCCCCGGCCGATGTGGCGCCGGTGGTGCCGGTCTATACCGCGGTGGTGCCGGTAGAGGTCAATAATACCAATACCGATTTCAGTTTCGGCGGCTATACGGCGGTGCTCCATAAACTACAGGTTGACCTGGGCGTCACGACCAAGTTCCGGGAGCTGCCCAACCAGACGGCCACGATCATGACCACCGGCCGGGACTGCAAGGGCAGCCTGGTCATGGACGCCATGATGAACGCCGATCATAACTACTGGACGTCATGGTCAACCGCAGCTGCCCTGGCCATGACCATGACCCATGGGGCAACAGCCGGCAATATCGTCGAGATTGCGGCGCCGAAGGTGCAGATGGATAACGTCGACTACGGTGACGTGGACGATATTCTGACCTTCAATACCCCCATCAGTCTGACCCGCAATGCCGGAGACGACGAAATGACGATCACCTTCCGGTGATTGCGATTGCGGATTGCGGATTGCGGAATGCGGAATGTTGGGGCACGGCATGCCGTGCCCGTACAATGGCACGGCATGCCGTGCCCGTACAATCCGCCGTGCCCCAAATTATTCAAAGGAGATTTAATGGACTTTAACGCACTGATAAAAACCGCGCCGCTGCGCACGGCCAGGGCTGATTTCCGGGGCCTGTTCGGCCTCGAAATCGTCATTACCCCGAACAACGAGATCGCCGACGCCATTAAGCGGTCAACCCGGGAGGTGCTCGATACCGCCACCGGCCAGTACGGGGCGGAGATCGACCAGGACAAGCTGCGCGATTATCTGGTGACCCGCGTCACCGGTTACCACAATCTTACCCTGCGCAAGGCCATGACTTTGTGCGGCCGGGTTTTGCCGGATGAGATGGCCGACCGGGCCGGGGATCCCCTGGGCTGTGACCGGGAGACGACCACCACCCTGCTTGCCATGGTGGTCGGGCTGCAGACCTGGCTGCTCGGCCAGTTGAAGACCCTGGGGGCCGAGGCGGCCCGGCTTGAGGCGGCGGCCCTGGGAAACTGACGGCCATTGCCCGCTGGCTGGCGGCCGACCGGCAGGCCTGCGACTCCTGCCGGGACGATCAGCGGGTGATGGGAGTTGTGAAAGCGTGTACCGGCTGCCGCTCCCATGTCCAGCCTCCGGACCGGGTGCTGCCGGAAAACAGTCTGGCGATTGAGATTTTCAGGGTCTGCCGCAGCCAGTGGTTGACCGGTTTTGCCGGGGCCTACGCCCTGGACGGCAATTTCGTCTGGCGGGTGATGGACGATATGCGGATCGCCGACAAGACGGCGGTATGGGCCCGGGTGGACAGCCTGGCAAAGATGTATCTCGCGGAAATTGGGAAAACAAAAAAGAAAAAATGAGCGATCGCGATATCAACATACGGGTCAAGGTCCGGGATGACGGGTCGGTGACCCTGACGACCATCGGCGACAAGGGCGAGAAGGCGTTTGACCGGATCAATGACAGCAGCCGGAAAGCAAAAGAAAGCGTAGGTTTGCTGAACCGCAATGTCCTTTCCCTGGCCGCTGGCTTCGGCGGCGCGCAACTGGCTCTCGATGCTGCGCGGGCCGTTCTGCGCAGTCTCAGGGATGAAGTGATGGCCGGCTTTAACGCAGTCGAAGACTTTAATCTGTCTGTCGCCTCCATGACCGCGTTCATGACCACGTTTTCCGCTAAGGGGGCAAGCGGTGATCTGGCCGGAGCATTTATCGAGGCCAATACCTATGCCAAAGAGCTGATTCCGGTGCTGGAGATCATGGACGCGCAGACCATTGCTACCGGTAAGGATCTCAAAGTGGTAGCGGAGACCATGATGATGTACGGCACGGTGCTTGACGTGAACAACAAGCGACAGGTGGATGGCATGCTGAATATCGTCAATGTGCTGAAAATGATCACTGCCGGCCAGAACCAGGATATTCAGCTACGGCAGGAAACAAATGCCTTGCTGGAGGGGCAGATCCGCATGACGGACCGTCTTCCGAAGCTGTTGCAGGCGATTGATCCGGAACTGGAAAAACATCTGCGGCAATGGAAAGAGGAAGGGACGTTAATTGAAAACGTCGGGGGACTGCTCGCCGGTTTCGGCACTTCGACAGACCTGATTGCCGCCACCTGGACTGCGATCGGATCCACCATGGAGACGATTCATACCAGAGTGTTGCGCGGCGGCATGCAGCCCGTCTACCAGGATATTCTTAGCATGGCCACGGCCACCAACCGGGCCTTCATGGACCAGCACGGCAATCTGACAGAGCTGGCGCAGACCGTACAGGTCGGCATCAGAGTGGCCTGGGTGGATACCAAGAATACCGTAAGCGCGGTGTATAATCTGGTTGCCGGCTTTGGCCCGATCTTGGGTTTTGTCGGCGACGTGGTGGTCAGTATCGCCGACGGCTGGGGGATGATTCTGGTTGTAGTCAATGCGTTGACGGAAAGGACCAGGCTGTGGATAGAGGCCATGATCGAGGCCGGCAAGGTGGTCACTAATGTTGCCGCCGCCAACTGGAAAGCTTGGTCATTTGATTTTTCCGGCGCGCGCCAGGCAAAATTGGCCGCTGAACAAGCATTCGAAAGAAGCGGCGCACTCGCCAGCCAGGGTATGGACTTGTCGGCATTTATGACGGACGTCGACGCCGGGCTGGCTGAATATTTCCAGGCAAAAAAAAAGGGACAACAGAATGGGGGCAAGGCCGTCGCCCCGGTGATGGCCCCGCCGCCAGCTCCAGCGCTCAGCGCCGATGAACAGCTCAAGAAAAACGCCGAGGAAAACAAAAAAATCCTCGAATCCATGTTCAACATGGACCAGTGGTACGGCGACCAGTCGGACGCCTCAGAGGCGTGGTTCGATGAAGAAAAGAAGCGTATCGATGAGCTGTGGCGGCTGCGGGAAGAGCGGGCCAAGCAGGCCGATGAGGAGTTTGTCCTGCTGGGCGAGGCGGCCCAGGAGGCGGAAAAATCGCTGCTGGATGTGACCCGCGCCGCCCTGCCTGAACAGGAACGGGCCGTGCACGACGTGCACCAGGCCTATGCCGCCTTGAATGAGCAGGTGAACCAGCTGGCCGCGGCCGGCGATATCTCCAAGGAAGTGGCCGCCTCGCTGCATGAGAATCTCACCGTGCGCATGACCGAGGACCTCGACACCCTGGCCGACAAGGGCAAGAAAACATTCGGCGAGGACATGAAGGACGCCGTTACCGGCTGGGCTGCCGGCTTCTCCGCCACCCTGACGGATCTGTTGTGGGAATCAGATGCCACCTTCGGCGATATTGCCAAGTCATTCGGCAAAATGCTGACCCAGATGTTGATCCAGAAAAGAATGATCGAGCCGATGCTGGATAGCGCGGGAGGGTCAAGCGGTTGGATTAATACCGGCATTGCCGCGGCATCAGCGCTGTGGGGCTTTGCCGACGGCGGATCATTTACGGTGGGTGGCGCCGGCGGCACGGATAGCCAGCTGGTTGCATTCCGAGCCTCGCCCGACGAAACCGTCACCGTCACCACGCCGGGCCAGCAGGCGGCAGGCGGCAATAATATCGTCTTTAATAATTCCTTCCAGATCAATATGCCGGCCGGCGCCAACCGGGATGAGGCAGCCGGCTCCGAGCGCATGGCGGCCGAGGCCGGCCGCATGCTGCAGAACCAGATGCGCGCCTTTCTCCAGGGAGAAATGCGGCCCGGCGGCATTTTGAACCAGCAGGGGGTTTACTGATGGACACGTTCCCTGCCATCCAAGCCCATTACGGCTCCACGCCGCAGCCGGTCAAACCGCGGGTGCTGCGCAGCGTGTTCGGCGACGGCTACACCCAGCGGGTCGGCGACGGCCTCAATCCGATCCAGGAGAGCTGGAATTTTGTGGTGAAAGACATCACGGCCGCGGAAAAGGACACCGTCGTGGCATTCCTGAAGGCCAAGGCCGGGGCCGAGGCCTTCTACTGGACGCCGATCGGCGAGACCGTGCCGCGCCAGTACACCTGTGCGGAGTGGCTGCCCGTGCCCGGCGAGGGCGAGTTGTGGAGCATCAGCGCCAGTTTTGTCGAGGAGTTTGATTTATGAGCATCCGCGCCGATATTCAACGGCCAGACCCTGGGGACCGGGTCGAGCTGTTTACGCTCGATGCCGCCGTGCTTGGCGGCTCGGTGCACCGGTTCTGCTCGTCGGTCAAGGAGCAGGCGGCCCTGGTCTGGCAGGGCAATATTTATGCGCCCATGCCGGTGGAGGCGGCAGGCTTCGAGGTGGCGGCCGGCGGCAAGCTGCCGACGCCCACCGTGCGGCTGGCGGACAGCCTCGGCCTCTTCCGGGCCATGGTGCGGCAGTATAACGACCTGGTGGGCGCCGAATTCACCCGCACCGTCACCTTTCGCCGGTATCTGGACGGCGAGCCGGAGGCGGATCCGGCCGCCCATTTTCCGCTGGATATTTTCACTGTCGAGCGCAAGACCAAGCAGCTCGGCATCGAGCTGGAGTGGCAGCTTGCCGCCCGCATGGACCAGCAGGGCAAAAAGCTGCCGGGCCGGGTAGTGATGAAAACCATCTGCGATTACCGCTACCGGATCTGGAATTCTGACACGGTAAGCTTTGATTACAGTAACGCCAACTGTCCCTATGAGGATCCGGTCTATTTCAACGATCAGGGTGAGGCGTGCGCCCAGGCGGCGGATGCCTGTGGTCATCTTTTGTCAGATTGCGTGCTGCGCTACGGCAAGCGGCCCTTGCCGTTCCGCGGCTTCCCGGGAGTGGCTGATGTTCGAAACTAAGGTAACCATCGATGCCATGGCCCACGCCAGGGCGGAACACCCGCGCGAATCCTGCGGTTTGGTGATCAACGGGATATACGTGCCGCGCCGGAACGTGGCCGCGAATCCGGAGCATGACTTCCGCATCTCGCCGCAGGCCTACGCCGGGGCGTTGCGGCGCGGGGCCGTGCAGGCCGTGATCCACAGCCACCCGGACGGCACGGACCATCCTTCGCACGACGACATGGCGCATCAGATGGCCTCCGCCCTGCCATGGTGCATCCTGCCGTACGGCAGGCAGCCTTTCTGGTTCGGTGACCAGTGCCCGATTCCCCGGCTGCGCGGCCGGGTTTTCCGGCACGGGGTGACGGACTGCTACAGCGTCATCCGTGACTGGTACCGGCTGGTAAAAAAAGTGAAATTGCTTAATCTGCCGCGCCGCGACAAGTGGTGGGAGAAGGGTGACGATATCTATATGTCCAATTTCCTGGCGGCCGGCTTTGTTAAGATCGAGCTGCAGGAGGCTGGTCGCGGCGACGTACTGCTGGCCAGAATTAAGGCGCCCGTGTACAACCACGCGGCGCTGTATCTCGGCAACGGCCTGATCCTGCACCATCTGTATGGCCGTCTCAGCGTTCGCGAGCCGCTGGCGCGCTGGCAGCGTTTTTTCACCATCGCCATGAGGTATGCGGGATGAGGACTATCCACCTGTACGGCCAACTGGCCGAGCAATTCGGGCCGGCGTTTCAACTGGAAGTCGTTTCCGCCGCCGAGGCGGTGCGCGCCCTGGAGGCCAATTTTCCCGGCCGCTTTTTCCAGGCCATCGCCCAGGGGGAATACCACCTGATCAAAGGGAAGGATATCGAGACTGGCGAATCATTCGGCGCCGATCTGCTCGCCTTCGGCCTGGGAGATCGTGACCTGCACATCATGCCGGCCCTGGCCGGATCAAAAAACGGGATGTTTGCCGTCGTTTTGGGCGTGGTCATCATCGTCGCCGCGGTGTTCAGCGCCGGGGCGTCAGCCGGCGCCGCGTACGGCCTGTTCGAGGGGATTGCCGCCGGGTCCATGTCCGCCACCGCCTTCATGGGCGTTTCCATGGCATCCTTTGCAGCTTTCGGTGCGGCCCTGGCGCTGAGCGGCATAAATGCAATGATGTCTCCTACCATGCAGCTGTCCGGCTCCGGCGGCACCAGGGATGCGGCGGATCCGCGCGCCTCTTTCGTTTTCCAGGGGGCGGAGAACATCAGCAGCCAGGGCGGACCGGTGCCGGTCATTTACGGTCGGCCGGGTCGGGTCGGCTCCAACGTCATCGCCGCCTCCATCACCGTGGAGGATGTAGCCGTATGACCAGGACGCCATGGCTGCGAGGCGCGAAATCAGACGAGCCGGATCCGCCCTATGTGCCGGTCGAGTCGCCGAACACGGCCCGCTCTAAGTCGGTTTTCCGCGTTATAGATCTGCTGGGCCATGGCCCCAATGGCGGCCTGGTCAATGGCGCCAAGTCAATTTATTTTGACGATGTACAGCTGCAGGCTGATGACGGCACATGGAATTTTGAGGGTGTCACCTGGGCGGAGCGGACCGGCCTGCCGGACCAGAGCCCGCTGCCGGGCTTTCCGGCGGTGGAGTCCACCATCATGGTCGGAGTCAATGTCACCCACGACACGCCGGTCACCAGGACTATCATCAACCCGGATCTGGATGCGGTGCGGGTGCATCTCTCCATGCCGGCGTTGTATCAGCAGTTTGACAACGGCGACCTGAAGGGAGCGACTCTGCAGTTCATGCTGGAGGTTGTCGGTCACAGCTCCGTGGTCAAGACAATCCGCGACAAATTCATGTCCACCTATGAGGTGGATTACCGGCTCAGTCTGCCGGCCGGGCAGGCGCCATGGGATATCCGCGTCACCAGGCTGACGGAAGACTCCACCACCACAAAGTTGAGCAACGGCCTGGCCTGGGCCTCCTATACCGAGATTCTCGACCATCGGCTGATCTATCCGGACTCGCATATCATCGGCGGCTCCATTGATTCCAGCCTCTTCGGCGGCAAGATCCCCAAGCGCTCCTATGATCCGTATGGCCGCATCATCAAGGTGCCGGCCAATTACAACCCGCAGACCAGGGAATATACCGGCCTGTGGGACGGCACCTGGCAAATGGCCTGGACCGATAACCCGGCCTGGTGTTTTTACGACATGCTGGAGCATGACGATTACGGCCTCGGGATTGCCGCGCCGGACAAATGGGCGCTCTACCCGATCGCCCAGTATTGCGACGTTCTGGTGCCGGACGGCTTCGGCGGCATGGAGCCGCGCTTTACGTTTAACTGCGTGATCAATACCAGGCACGAGGCCTATAGCCTGATTAATACCATGGCTTCTGTTTTCTCCGGCATGCCGCTCTGGTCGAGCGGGTCGGTGTCAGCCTTCCAGGATGCGCCGGCGGATCCGCAGATCCTGGCCACTCCGGCCAATGTGGTGGGAGGGCTGTTCTCCTATGAGGGCACCGGGGCAAAGTCGCGCTGCACTGTGGCCTATGTCACCTGGAATGACCCGGCCAACGGCGGCAAGCCGACGATCGAACCGGTGGTTAACCGGGCCGCTGTGCGCAAATACGGCTACATTGAAAAGGATATGGTTGCCTTCGGCTGCAAGAGCCGCGGCCAGGCGCACCGGATCGGCAAGTGGATCACCGACACGGTAGAAGCCGAGAAGGAAATGGTGGCCTACCGGGCCGGTCTGGACCATGCCTTTGTGCTGCCCGGCATGATCGTGGCCGTGGCCGATCCGTGGGTGGCCAATGTCCGCATGGGCGGCCGGCTGCGGGACGGGTTTAACGCGGATGTGCTGGGGGATGAGTTGGCCGGCTCCGTGGGAGATTGGGGCACACTGACCGCGCTGCGGGAACTCTCCGGCACCACGGCGCCCAATGGCGTTGCCGGCTACCTGATCACCGACGACAGCGCCACGGTGTCTGAGCGGGTGGCCATTGACGGCGTGCCATATGTCGCCGGTCAGGTCGTACTGTGGGATACGTATATCGAACAGGATGCGATCTCGGACCGGGTCATCCTGCTGCGGGTTTTCGGTAATGGCGGTACGACCAGCTATTTCGACGTCAAGCTGCGCACCGATACCGGGGACTATAACAGCCAGGCCGTGGGCGGCGCGGTAAAAGGTCTGGTCAAGGTTTATAATGATGCCGGCTGGTGGCGGGTGCGGATGGCCGGCACCGTGGATGGCAGCAATACTATTGTCCGTTGCGCCCTGTACCCGGCAATCGGTCCTGATTTAGCCTCAAACTCAGTAATCACCACCGGCGGGGCCGTAATCGGCCATGTCGGGCTTTATAACGTTGCCGGCACCGACTATACCCTGCTGGACCCGGAGAAAACCATCCTCCTCGACGCCCCGGTTACCCTGGCCGACAATGAAACCTATACCGCCACGGTGATGCTGCCGGACGGCACCGCCGAGCAGAAAGCTGTCGCCAACCTGCCGGGCGAGACATCGGCGCTGTCGCTGGCCTCTGCCCTGTCAGATGTGCCGGCGCCCAATGCCGTGTGGGTGGTCACCGGCACGGATATCGCCCCCCGGCTATGGCGGGTGCTGCACAAAAGCGAAGTGGATGCGGCCACGTATCAGATCCTGGCCGCGGAGCACGATCCGACCAAATACGCCCGCATCGAGCTGGGCATTCACCTCGACACGCCGGACTATGCCAGGCCGCAGAGCAGCGGCCCGGTGCTGCCGCCCAATAATCCGCAACTGCTGCTCAAGGCCTATTATGCCGACGGCCGGCTGCAGAACATGCTGGTCTTCGTCTGGGAGGCAGCGGCCGATGACCGGGTCAACGCCTATCAGGTACGGTATAGGGTGGATGATGACCAGTGGACCGCCATGACTCCGGACAGCGGTTTTCTGGCGGAAAAACGGGACGTTCAGGCCGGTCACCATTACTTTCAGGTGCGATCCATTACCCGCACCGGCGGCTCCAGCCTCTGGGCAGAGGCGGATCTGGAGATCGGCCAGGCCACCATGCCGGATGTTACGGGCCTGCGGTTGGTGGACGGCGACACGGCCATCACCTTTACCGGCGGCACGGCGAAATTCGCCTGGGACCCGGCGGCGCTGTCCGATATCGCCGGACCGGGCGGCACTGATCCGTGGTTTAAAAGCTATGTAATTGAGGTATTAAAGGACGCCGCCCTGGTGCGCACCGAGTATCCGGTGACCCCGGAATATGAGTATTCGTTCGGAAAAAACACGGCAGACGGCGGCGCGGCCAGGGCATTTACCATCAGGGTCTACCAGCTCGGCAACCTGGGCCAGCTTTCCACCACGCCGGCCGTGCTGACGGTGTCGAATCCGGCGCCGACCATGGCCTGGTTTACGCCGACGGTGGCTGCGGTGTTTAAGGGAGTGAAGATAAGCTGGGCGTCCTGGAGCAGCTCTGACACAGACCTCACATCTCTGCGGCTTTATCTCGACACCAGCTCCAACCCCACCACCCTCATACAGGAGTTGTCCTCCGAAGCGATCGGGTACACGGAAACCGACCTGGTGGTGGGGACGAACTATAAAGTGAAGATTGTGCCGGTCGATGCGTTCGGCGCCGGCACTGCCTCCAATGTGGCCAACGGCACCCCCGTTATTCTGGCCGGCGTGGATGTTGACATTGAGCTGTCCGAATCCATCGACATGACTGATTCAGATGAGAATCTGGCCGCGACGCTGGCCAAGCTTTATGACCGGAATATCTCGACAGACGGGGTCAGCTACACTCTGGCCGAGACGACAAAGTTCATTGACTATGGGTTCGCGATTGTCAACTATATCGACAAAGTCATCATCCATACTGCTGACGCCAATGCCCGGGTTTATTTCGCCACCACCGCTGATGGAGTTACCTGGAGCTGGTTCGGGGCTGAAGCAGACCACACCCTGACCATGGCCGGCGACGCCGTTGCCGCGGCCTCCCAGGCCGAAGCCGAGACAAATTACCTGCAATTGGCCGCTGGGCTGAATGTGGTGAGGCTCCCGCAGCGGGTTACCGCCTGCAACTGCCGCCTTTACATGGTGGGGTCCTTCACCACCACGATTTATGAACTGGTCTTCGTGCGGGAGGTTATTGCGGAGCAGGTTGTTGCCGACAATCTCTCCGCCATCAGCGCCAACCTCGGGTCTATCGTATCCGGTTATCTGCAGAGCGAAGTTTACTCTGCCTCGGCCGGTGTCAAGTTTGACTTGGACAATGGCGAGTTCCACCTGGGCGGCAGCGGCGGCGGCACCACCTCCCCGGGCTTTTCTTATGACCCGACAAATTTCGGCCGGTTCTACGGCGCCATCACTATCACGGAGGTTACCAACCCCAGCACGGTGCGTACTGCCTTAAACGTGGCGGACGGATCTACTGCCGGCGCCACTTGGGACGGGGATATCAACAATCAGCCCACGTCACTGGCGGATATCAACAGCGCTGAGTGGACGAAGCTGGATTCCGGACTGGAGACGTGGGTCGCGGCTAGTTTTGTTGACGCGACGACGTACGCCACTGCCATTGCGGATCTGCAGGCCCAGATAGATGGGGCAGTGGAGACGTGGTTTTACGAAGGCACACCCGGGCCGACAGTATTGCCTGAGTCGGCCTGGCTCTCTCCGGACACACGCGACACCCACCTGGGCGACCTGTATTTCGACATGACGACGGGCGTCGGCACTGCCTACAGGTATTTTTACATCGACGGGACCGGCTACGTGTGGCAGGAAACTGACAGTGCTACCGCCGCGGCTCTCGCCTTGGCCCAGGACGCCTACGACCTGGCCGATGGCAAGCGCCGGGTGTTTGTGGTGGAGCCCTTCACCCCTTATGACGCCGGGGACCTTTGGATCAAGACTGCTTCAGAAATCTGGCGCTGCTCCACCGGGCGGGCAACTGGAGCCTATACGGTTAGCGACTGGGTTATCGCTTCTACAGTAGGGGCTCCGGCCGGAACTTTCGTAAACGGCGTGGCCGCCGCAACGGTCGCTACAGCAGCGACCAATTTCAACGCCAGTAATGACAGAGATTCCACTGCGGTGGTGGTGCCGACGATCGTGGCGACCGGGGCGGCGCTGGATCACACCCTGCAGTCGAACGCTTCGGCGGATATTTCGTTTGAATGGCTGTGGGCCGGGGCTGAGGGCGATATCGATGGGTTCATCGTTTACACGTATCAATCTGCCGCCGCCACGGCCTATACCTTCGGCACCACGCCGGCTTCGGAAACGGCCTATATCGTACCGGCCAACAAGCGGGCGTTTATTCTATTCGGGGTGGCTCCGCAGCTCTATTACACTTTCGGGGTGCGGGCTTATCGAAAAGTCGATCCGGACATCAACGCCGCTGGGCTTATCCAGTCTGTGGTCGTCCAGCCAGCCGCGGCCGGCGAGAATCCTTACCAACCCTCCTCAACAGTGGCGTTTGCCGGCAACGTGACCGGGACCATCGACGGTACCGCCGCGTCAACCCTGGTGAGCATCGCCAATATCAAGCGCCGGGTCTTCGTCGTCACCCCGGTAACCGCCGACGCTTACGACATCGGCGACCTGTGGGACCGGGGGGCTGTGGTTGGTCTCTGGCGCTGCATCACGGCCAAAGCCGCCGGCGCGGCCTACAGTATTGCTCACTGGCAAGTGGTGGCCGATACGACCGGGGAGAATGTGGCTCTCGACTCCACAAGCGGCGGCAATTACGGGTTTGAAAACGGCACGATCGGCCTCTACGGCTCTCCGGTGGGGTGGACCATGGACGGCAACGCCACAGTACCCGGCAGCAATCTCTGCTATCTCTCCAAGATCGACGCCACAACGACGCAGGGGCATATGTCCTACGGGGCGATTGCTTCCTCACAGCTTGGCTACGACGTCGGCTGGTGGGCCATCGGTAAACGGTTTTCTCTGTCCCAGACGGACGGGGTTGTTTCGGTTTCGTGCCGGGTCCGGATAACTTCAGCCACTACGATCGGGTGGGACGGGGTTTACACAGAGGGAGAGCAGACTTTCGTCGGTGAAGATGACGCGTATGTCAAGGTGACCTTTTACAAGATCACTGGAGAAGAAATCGCCATCGCTTTGGCCGAGCAGTACAGCAAAACGGCCACACACCAGTGGTATATCGCGGATGGTGCGCGGGGATACTATTCGGTGTGGACCACGCTCACCCACACCGTCACGGCCCCGGCCGAGGCCTACCGGATGCACATCGAGCTGGTGGCCACGGATGGCGGCAACGTCACCAGAGCCCTCGGGTACAAACGAGCCAACGCGGCCATTGCTTTCGATGACGTGGTCATGGCCTACACCAACGGCATGGTGGAAGCCGCCGACAGCACCTGGGCGGCAGTGGCCGGCGCGGATGTGACGGCGACCAGTCAGTTCGCCACGGATGCCGCTTCCGATAACGTTCTGACTCCCCTGGAGAAGCCCGGTATTATCTCCCGGCGCGACGTGATTGTGGCGGAGCAGGCTGGAATCGATGCCCAGGCGACCGCTTACGGAATCACCACGGAGAAGACCACCTACGATACGGCAGTGACAGCCTTGACCACCTACTTAGCAACCTTGACCGCGCCTGTGTTGTGGTCAGTGTTGACCGACAATACCACAGTGGTGGGTACAACCTTTTGGGGCAAGTTCAACGACGTTGACGTTACCAGGCAGGCGCTGCTGAACAAAATCAACGCCGCTGCAAAGATCTTGGCCGACGCAGCGGCGCTGACCGCAGTTTGGTCCTCAGTAAGTGGGGCCGGCAAACCTGAAGACGGCGCCGATGTGACTGCCACCCACACCGCCAATGATACGGCCTACGTTGCGGGTACTCTTGCCGCAACGGTTGCCAGCAGTGCGGCGGCTGCCAAGACCGCCGTGGACAATATGAGCGCGGACGGGTGGCTGAGCGCCCAGGAAAAGACGCAGTGGCGGGTGCAGTGGCCGGGCATTGCCAGCAACTTCGACGCAGTCATGGTCCAGGCCGATACTTACGGGCTGTCGGCCGACGCTGCTGTGGTCGCCCTACAGACCAGCAGAAATACTCTCTACGGCTACCTCAGTACTACCCTGCTGGTATGGAGTGCTCCGACTGTTGCCACGGCTATTTCCCCGGACACCCAGTTGCGGAATTATGTGGACGATTACTATGCCTGCCTGGCCGAAGTGGCCAACGTACTGACCTCCTACTCCCCCCAGGTGGCAGTGGACGCAGGCATTGACACCACTACAGGTGGGTTAACCACACGTAACGCCTCGACAGGGGATTACGGCCACTTCACCAGCGGGGGGCTGACGTTTTATTTTGCCGATGGGCTGGGAAATTATTTTCCCTACAAGTCCGTCAAGCACGTGCAGATGGGGTCAGCCAAGAACGGGGTTCCCTTCACTGTTCCCGGCTATTGGCGGACAGCGCCGCAGATTTTCCCCAGCATGAGGGGGATGCCTGTTTATAAAGCTGCCTATGCCACAGTTGACCAGCGAATGGACTTTTCGGTGGACACACCGACACAGGTATCCACTGGGGTATGGCAAACGAAGATTTATGCCAGGTTGAATACCAGTGCGGGGATAGGTTACCTGACGTGGGCAAATGAATTCGCTCATGTAGACGGCGTCTACGGAGAAACGGTGACTGATACTGAAGTGACCACCACGCTGGCCACACCGACAAATGTGGTGTCCGTGGCATTCAGTTGCACGCTGAACTGGGTGACAGAACTCAGCGGTAATCCTGCGCAATCAGCAACTGTCCACGTCTACGCGTACTGCGATACTGTCGAGTATCTCGTTTACAGCGCCTCTGTTGGGTACAATGATTGGTATACTTCGTACCCCGGCCCCATCACCAAACTTCTGCCCCTGGGAAGAACTTTAAGTGTGGTCGCTGGAACCCACAACGTGTCTTTCAAAGTTGTGGTGTCCCTGTATGCCAGTTCAAACTGGATAGGCACCTACACCGAGGCAACCTTGTCTAACGTCAAGGTAACGTACAACATCGCCGCCGGTTCCATCCTGGCTACCGGTGATGTGAATTACCTGGCCTATTCGGAGGATTAAAACCATGCCAATATTAATTACTGACGTCGCTGCCGCTGTTCAGGCCGGCGATGATGACACGGCCCTGGATGCTGTAATCCAACAGCACCTTACTGATTTTGAAGCCACCGAAACCGTGGCCGAATGGCGGGTTACAAACTATGCCGCCCTGCGGGGATGGGCCTATCCCCCGGTGGCCGAGTATTATGCAGCCCTGGCATCCGGAGATCAGGCTGCCCTGGATCAATATCAGGCGGATTATCTGGCGGTTGACACCCGGTTTCCCGATGCACTCTATGTCGAGAACCCGGCGACTACTGCCGAGTCGGAACCATATACCATGCTGGCCGACAGCACGGACACATTTGCCCTGTCCGGGCTCCCCAACCCATCCACGGTTACGGTCACTGGGCCTGGAATCTACCCGGCATCCGGACTGTACTGGGTGATGACCGGGGGACTGTTTGTTTTCAGGGTGGACACGACAGGGGTCTATGTCGTGACCGTTTCAAGTGGCGGCTTATACCTGGATAAAACTTTCACCATAACCGCAACGGAGGTGTAATATGTCACCGGTTACTATCAAAGGAAATACATTTTATGACTGGGATCTGCTGGTTGCAGAACTTCAGAGACTGTTGGCAGACTCAGATTGGACGCAGTTACTTGACTCGCCGCTGGCTGAACCGCTTAGAATTGCCATGGCGGAATGGCGATCTGAACTCAGGGAACTGCTGCACACCGTAAATCCTTACCCATCCTACATGGTTACAATTCCCGAATGCCCCGTCATATTTTACGTCACAGCCTCAGCAGGTGGGCAGCCCGGCCTGGTGATGCCGGAGTACGAAGCAGATTAATTGCTAGTTTATATCATTAATAAAGGAGGATAAAATGCCAACCTATAGCAACACCAGCAATACAACATACCAGACCAAGGCCGGGAAGTTTTCCGCCGGCGCCACCGGCTTCCAAACCCAAGAGCTGCTGGACAGCCTCCCCGGCGTAGTCCGCACCGCGGACACCCCCTATGCCCATGAGCCGCGCACCATCGCCGCGGACAATACCATGACCCCTTGGGTGTGGACTCCATCCGGCAGCTACGTGCTCACTTTGGGCGGAGACTGGTCAGGCACAGTGACTGTGCAGCGGGCCAAAGAGAGCGATGGTAGCGACGCGGTTCTAGCCGGAGAGTTTTCCAGCGATGATTTGCTGCTGGTGCGGCCGCTGACTGAGATCACCGGGGCCTATTACCGGTATGGTTTCCTGGCTGGCGGGCTGGTGAGTGGGGGATTGAACGGAAATATTGAGGTTGGGATGATATGAAGATGAAACGATTTTTGATTGCGGTGTTGCTAATATGGGTGCAAGTCGCCATGCCTGTTTGTGGGTGGGCTGCCACTTATACAGTCTGCCCGTCCGGGTGTAATGCCACCACACTAACCGGTATGATGGTCAACGATCTCAACGGTGGTGATATTGTTGAGGTCAGAGCGTCTACCCCTGGTGGATCGATTACCCTGGCGGAAACAGTCATCGTAGGTAGTAACGATGCTGGAGTTGATGCCACCAGCCGGTTATATTTTCAATGCCGGGCTGGTGACACTTGTATCATTGACGGGGATGGGTATAACTCAGCGGTCCGGTATGCGATTGACGGCAACGGGTGGATTACCTGGCAGCGATTTATTCTCCGCAATGGCACATCTGGATCATTTTATGCCTCTGGGTCCGTGCCAGGAATACGACTGGTGGATATGGTGATGGACGGGGGGCCTAGTCGTGGATTTTACACTACAGGAACCTCTGAGACGTACACAGCGTTGGAGCTGCAGAACGTTATCGTGTCAGGTTATACGCTTGACTCGGTATATATGGGTGGCACGGGAACAACTTATCAGGCTCCGTTGATTAATAATTTGACAATTAGTGACGGTGCGGCCAAGGGTTTTGTCGGACTCGCCTTTGTCAGTCCTGTTATTGACGGGTTGACGACCGTCAATACTGGTAGTTACGGAGTATATTTATCCGGTATGTCAGGCACCCCTGATATTCAGCATGTCGAGACGTCAGGAACACTAGCAGATCCCGGTTTTTATTTAGCCAGCTCGGCATTAACCGATGGATATCTGGCATATATCGACACACACAATAATGCCGGTACTGGTTTTTGGAGCAATAATGCCTCTGGATTCTCTGCGCACCATCTGTCTACTGCGAATAATGTGGGAAGTGGAGCGCGAATCGATACCGGGTCATACGACATCGATTTGTATTACCCAATTGCTGACGGAAACACCTCTGATGGCTTTTCAACTGATACAACACATGATATTTCGTATTTTTTCGCCACCTCGCAAAATAACGGATCTGCATCAGATGCGGGGTCTGGCGATGGTTTTACCGGTCACGCGACCGATTACAACATTCTGCTGGCATACTGTTATGCAGAGCATAACCTAAACACAGGTTTTGCCTATACCGGTACATCGAGCGGTTGGATTTACAATTCAACCGGCCGCTGGAATGGTAGTGCTGAACTGCCAGATAGGGGAGGTCTGTGGCTGAATAATTCAGCGGTTAACTCAACTACCGGCACAAGTTGGACGGTCAAAAACACCATAGTGGCAGACTCCTACGGCCCTGAGTTATGGTTGTCAACGACACAGGCTGCACTACTGGGGACAACTCTTACCCTTGATTATAATCTGTATTGGGACGCGGTAGATCCGACAGGGGCCGCCATGGCATCCGTCAACGGCGGCGTGTCCACTACCAGTTGGACAGTCCAGGCTACGGCAGAGCCTAATAGTAAATATGCCGATCCTAGATTTTCTGACGCGATCAGCTCTACTTTGCTGCCTATTTCTCCAGCCATCAACACCGGTGCCCTCATCGCCGGCATCCACGACCAGGCCACGCCTGCCGTAGACATCGCTGGTACCAGTGTGCTCACCATCCCGGATATCGGGGCCTACGAGCATCCTGACGGACTCTATTTCAATGCGGCCTCTGCAGACGGCGGCAATGGCACCAGAGCGCTCCCCTACAACGCCTGGGCTGACTATGTTTATACCGGCTACAACCTGCGGGCCGGTGCTGAGGTTTATCTCCAGGGGGCTATGACCGGCACGCTGGATTTGTCCGGATTGCCTGATACCGGGGCAAAAACTGTCAAAGGCTGGCCGGGAAAGTCAGCCACAATCAAAGGCTTCGTCGGCGGGGTAAACGATGTGCTTGATCTGTCAAGTACTGCAACAAACCGCGGTGTATTTTCCTCTCCATGGGATTAATAAAAAAACATTTAACGTGGTTTCAAATCTCGCGTTCAATGGTTTCAAATCTCGCGGCGGCTTACACGTGCAGAGAA
>Ga0209319_1000549_pt1 | contig 45465 bp, 62 predicted proteins | sample RifGroE2_FD_184000 | JGI IMG/M metagenome (GOLD analysis project Ga0209319, IMG submission 184000) | Groundwater microbial communities from Rifle, Colorado - Groundwater E2 (SPAdes) (version 2) | ecosystem: Environmental > Aquatic > Deep subsurface > Groundwater | place: Rifle, Colorado, United...
CCTCAACACGCATGTATAGTCATTTCAAACCGCGCTAATCCGCGCACTTAGCCGCGTGCGGCGTTATAGCGGCGCGGTTACGGCGCACTTGGCGCGCAGCGTGCATCAGCGTTTGGCACGCCGCACAACGCGGCACCGGAAGCGCCCCGCCGGGACTCGGGGTGAACCAGGATCGAAGATGAACGCCACCACCACCGCCTGCACCGCCTGCACCACCACCACCACCGAGTCCGAGGATGTGGTCTGGACCATCACTTATGAGCCGACAGACGTGGCGGTCGCAGACGATCGCGGCACTGTCGCCGGGGCGTTGGTGACGGTCGAGCACCCGGAATACGACACCGACACGATCGAGGTCATTCCGCCGGAAGGGCACACGGCGGACTGCTGGCTGGGACACGACGGCTACGCCTACCCCGAGGAGATCTGGGACGCTCTCGGTGAGGCCGCCGAAGCGGGCGCTCGCGGCGAGAGCGGGACGATCGAGGTCTGATCTGCGCACCGCCCGCGCCCGCCCCGCACCTCTCACGAGGCCGGGGCTATAGGCGTGAGAGCGACGCGCTCTCACGGAAGCGCCCCGCCGAGCTCGGGGTGAATCGAGGTCACCGTGGACGCTGATACCACCGCCACCCCCGCCCCTGACTGGACAGACACCGTCGCGTGTATCACCGCTGCGCGCGCTGACGTCGATGCCGTGCCGCGCGTCGAGATCCGCTCCGCGTGGCGGGATCTCTCGTGCCGCGGGAGCGGGCCGGAGGAGTTCCGGCGCGTGGCGTACGCACCCGCAGGTGTCGCCGCGACGGTGTGGCCGGACGCGGATCGCCTCCCGGCGGTGGGCATTCGCGCCTCGGAGCGCCGGGTGTGCGTGTCGTGCGAGGTGCCCGTTGGCACGCTCGTGCAGAGGTTCGAGCGCGACGTGTTCCGCGGCGCGCGAGGCAAGTGCCGCGTGCGCTTCGCGATCGTGGTCGCGGCGGAGGCCGGCGTAGCCGACGACGGCCCCGGGCGACTCGCGCCGGTGCCGCATCGCACGCTGCGCGCGCGGCCCGTGTACGAGATCACGCTACCCACCGGTGAGCTGTGCTACGTGGCGCGGCGGCCGTGATGCGCTACCACGATCAGATCCACCACATGCTGCACTCACGACCGTGGACGGCCGCGGTCGTCCACGCGTCCACACCGCGGGCACTACTGCTCGCGTACCGCGCAGTCGTGCGCGGGATGTACCGTACATGCCGCGCCGGAGTGCGCGGCGGCCAATAGGAGATCGATCGAATGCAGAACCACGCACCGAATCCGCTCACTGCCGTGTCCGCGTGCACCAATCGCCGCCATCGGCGGCTCGCAGCGAAGCGCCGCCGCGCGGCGGTCACCGATCCCGCCCGGCTCGCGTACGCGCATCGCGAGGCGCGGCGTGAGTCCCGGCGTGCCGCCGGCGTGTGCCCGTGGTGCGGGTACCCGCCGCACGTCGGCGATCACGCGGCGTGTGCGGTGCGCGCGTGAGACCGCCCCCCGAGCCGGAGCTCGTGCGCCGCGTGCTCGAGCGTGTACGTGCGGGCGACTCGTTCCGCGCGATCGGACGTGACGCGGGCATCAGCGATTCGACGGTGCGTCGTTGGGCGCGCGACGCCGGCGCCGCACCCGCGCCGCCGCTGATTATGCGGCTCCCTCCGCCGCCGCTGAGCGACGACGTGCGCGCCGCACTGCCGGCGGAGCTTGCGGCGCTCGCGGCCCGGCTCGACGCCGAGGGCGCGCGCGTGGTTCGCCGCGCGATCGACGCGCTCGCGGCCACACCGGATCGGGATAGCGACGCACCCGATCCCACCGACGACATGCGAGGGTGGATGGTCCACCAGATCCGCCGGTGCGAGCACCGCCTCGCTGTCGCGGAGGTGTCGCAGAACAGCATGGCGGTGAAGCAGGAATCGGCCACGCTAGAGAAGTGGGCCTCGTCGCTGCGACAGCTCGACAAGACTCGCGACACGGACGACATTGTGATCCCGCGTGGTGCGCTCGCGGAGCGCATGGCGCGGCTACGTGAGACGGTCTCGGCGCTCACTACGGATGCGCCGAGGTGCGTGGATTGCGGGCGCGCTATCCGCGCGTCCTGGGCTGACGATACGGAGGGCGACGATGGCGAATGACACGATCGATGCGATGCTTGCGCGGGCTGTCGCGCACACTGCGCGACTCAACGCGGAGGCGTTGGACGCGTTCGCGGCGGAACTGCTCGAGGTGAGCGGTGATCCGCCTGCGGTGAGACGCATCGCGGCCGACATGCTCGATCTGGCTCGCTCGGTGCGTGACGCGTGCGGAGGTGCGTCGTGATCACGCGTGCGATGCTGGACGCCGCGATCGCGTGGTGCACGATCATGCTGTTCGCGATCGTGCTAGCTGTGGTGGCGGTGGTGACCGGGTGCGGACCGCATGACGCGGGGCCCGACGCGGGGCCCGACGCGGCGCCCGACGCGGCGCCGCCCGCGTGCCGCACGTACCTCGATCGCATCGCCGACGGTGGGTTGTGGTGCGACCGTGGCGAAGGTGAGATCGCCGAGGTGTGGACGCGCGACGGATGCGACGCGTGCTATCTCGTGCAGTGCCACGCGGAGTCCGCACCTAGCTGGATCCGCGTCGAGTGCGCGACGTTCGACGGAGGCGCACCGTGATCGTGGTGCGCGACGCGCACGTGACGCGAGTTACACTATCCTATCCCGATCCGGCGTGATCGCCCCGCGGAGCGCAGTTGCTTCGCGATCTTCGCGGCTTCGCGTATCGACGCGCCCACGTTCCGCGGCGTCACTAGGGTGACGTCGGCGATCTCACTCACGGCGAACACCGCCGCGTCGAGTCGGTTAGGCGAGCGACGTGTGCCAGGCTCCCACGTGGTCTGCTCGTGCTCGAGCCTCGCGAGCGTGCCGATGTGGTGCACTAGGCCGGCTTTGTACAACGCCGCCACCGGAGCCGCGCGGGTTTCCTTCGCGTGGTGCGACACGACCTCACGGATGTAGATCGTCCCGGGCGATCGCGGAGGGAACGCGCGCGTCGGATCGGGTAGCACCTCGACGCGCAAGCCCGCGAGCTTCGCGTGCACCTTGATCAGATCCCGCGCGTGCTGGCCCACGTGGTTGCGCTCGACCACGACGCCGCTCGCGTCGCGTCGGCACTCTCGCACCACGACGCCCGCGTAATCCTCCGGCGACATCTTCGCGCTGAGATCCTCGACGTACACGTGACCACCGATGACGCGCGTAGCCCGCGCGATGCCGACTTCATCCGCGGTCCTATCTCCGCTGAGCGCGGGATCGAGGCCGATCACGGTGATCAGCGGAGACACCGGTCGCGCGTCGACGCGATACGGATCGATCCAGTCCTGATCCCACAATGCGCCCGCCGCTTCCGTGAACACGAGACCAAGGATCTCCTCGTCGTACGCGCGGGTGCCGCGGCCGTATTTGCGAACCTCATCGCGGATGTATTTTCGCGTTAGCAGCGGGTTGTCGAACATCGTGCCGCGCGTGAGGCGGTGCGCGCGCGGCGCGGCTTCGTGCTGCGCGATCAGCGCTTGGATGACGTCGTTCTTGCCGCGCGACGTGGTGTCCCACAGGTATTGCGGTCGTCGACCGACGCGGCACGCGGTGGTGATATCGCGATAGGCGGCCATGCGCGTCGACGGATTCCAGCGCACGAGCTCGGTCATCCACACGAGATCGAAGTTCGAGCCGCTCGACGGGCGCTCGAGCTCCGCGCTCGTCGCCTCCGCTGTGACGCCGTTGGACCACCGTACGCCCTTGCCGTGCGCTTCGCACGGGCAGTCGATCCGCGCCGTGTCAATCAGCGCGGACGCCTGTACCTCCGCGACGCGGTCGACCGTCGGCGCGATCAGCGCCGGGGCGCGGCACTCGCCATCCGCCACGCGGCGGTTGATCTCCGCCGCGATGCCGAAAGTCTTCCCCCATCCGCGCCCCGCGACGTAGCCGCACGATCGCCAATCCCCGCGCGGCACGCGCTGGTCGGGGCGTAGCGACAGCTCCGGCGCGAACGCGAGCAGCGCGAGCAACTCCGCCGGCACCGCGTCGATCGCGTCGCATAGCGCGAGCTCGTGCAGAGGTGAGACGCTCACGCGGTGGGCGCCGCCGGCGCCGGTGCGGCCGCGATCTTCGCCGCGATCCACGCGTCGAGCTCAGGCAGCGTGAGGTCATCGCGCGCGTCGCCGAACGGCGGCAAGCCCTGCGCGCTTCGCGCCTCGCGCACGCGGACGACCTTCGCGGCGTCGGTGGGCGCGAGCGTGATCGTCGACGTTTGTTGATCGATCGCAGCGAGGCGTGGCGCTGGATCGACGCCAAGCTCCGCGGCGAGACGGTCGACGACGTCCTGCGTGACCTCGAGTTTCTGTTCGCGCATAGCCTTGATCGTGTCGGTGAGGCGCGTGCGGTTCTCGCTCAGCTCGGCGCGCTTCTTATCCCGATCCGGATCAGGCATCAGGAATCGCCACGCCGGTGAGTAACGCGTGTCGCCGTGGTTGATCGCGGTCCAGGGCTCGTACAGACCGCTGAGTAGGCCCGCCTCGATCGCATTGAAGTCGCCTTGGAGCTTCGTCGTCGCAACGTTGAACAGCGCGCTGATGTCCACGCCCGGCGCGCCGCCTACCGAGCCCAGCATCGCGTCCGTCCCGTTGTAGACGCGGGCCGCGGCCTTCTCGCGCGAGCCCACGTTCTCACTGAAGATCTGCCACGCGTTGCTCACGTCGCTGAGGAACGCGACCGTCGATCCGAAAGGCGACACGGTCACGAGCGAATCACCTTCGGCCATCTCGATCAGCGCATCGCGGAAGTCGGCGGCTGTGTCGGTGGGCTCCGCCGTGTCGTCCGTGATCGCATTGCCCTCCGGCATCGTGCCGTGAATCTTGCTTGATCCGTGGGAGCGGCTCGACGCTTGCCAGTCGCTAACGCCCTCGGCGTGCGCCGCCCAGATGAAGCCCGCGGGCAGCAAGCACGCGTCTTCGCGCCACGGCATGAACGCGTAGCGACGGAAGATGATCCACCGCCCGTCACCGTGCGTGATCGGTACGATCACGCCTTCGGCCGTTTGCGTCTCTAACGTCTCGGTGGCGGAGTTATAGCGCACGTGCTCGAGCGGCCACTCCGTGAGGCGCATGTCGACGCGGGTGCCGGCGTCGTCGACCTCGTGCTCTACGTAGCCGATCGCGATCGCGTGATCGACGAGCGTGCCTTCGATGCCCGCGAGCACAGTGCTCGCGACCTGCACGCTGGTGCGAGCTCGCGCCGCGATCGCGCGGCCGCGATCACTGTCGTGCGCCTTGACCTCGCTTGCCACGGCGGAGATCGGCGCGACCCGGTTCGACCGCGCCGCGAAGATCGCGTTGTCGCGCCGCATCGCTTCGGCTAGACGCTTCGGCAGTCTGAATTGCCCGCGCATCTGCGCGTCCAGCGCGCCGCGGATCGCCGCGATCGTCCACGAGGTCGCGGTGTCGCGCGCTCGAGGCGGCCGCACTCGCGGCGCTCGTGCGAAGTCTTTCGCCGTGCGCACACGCGGAGGCACGCGGCGCAACGCCGTAGCGGTGACGGCGCTCACGCCATGCCCGGTGATCGCTCGCTTGACCGCAGACGGTGAGACGCCAGCGCGTCGGGCTGTGGCGCGAAGGCCCTCGTGATTCACGCGATCCTGGATCGCGCTGACCGTATCGGGTGGGAGTGTGTTCCGCATTGTTCGCATAGTGTAGCACGGTGAATAACGTGGGTCGCGACGATTGCCTTGACCGCCGCTATCCGTAATGGGATACTTACGCAACATGAGTCGCGTCACGTGCCATGCGTTATCGATCTCGCTGCCCGTGGAAGAGGGGAAGCCACCTCCGCGGGAGTTCCGCATTTTCGCGGCTGGCGTGAACGAGACCGACAAGGGCCCGATCGTGTTCAATGATGAGGCCGCCGCCGCCGTGATGGCGGAGTACACCCGCCGCGGGAATCGCATCGTGATCGATCTTGAGCACGATTCGATCAACGCGGCCGCTCGCGTTGCGCGCAATGATGCAGGCGACGCTCGTGCTCGGTGCGATCTTGCGGTGCGAGCTGGCCCGGAGCTCTGGGCCGTGAATGTCGATTGGACGCCCGATGGCGCCGATCGCGTGAGCGTTCGCCGGTCGCAAGATTCGATCTCGCCCGTGGTGTTCTTCGACAGTGAAACACGCGTGGCTAAAGAGGTTTTCAATCTCGCCTTGGTCGCCCAACCGGCGATGCACAACGCCCCGTCGCTAGCCGCCGGGCGAACAATGGGAGTCCTATCGATGGATCCGAAGATCATACAAGAGGCGCTCGATGCGCTGATCGCAGGCGACACTACGGCGGCGCTCGACGTGCTCAAGGCGTTGGTCACCGAGGCCGCGACCGGCGAGGCCGGCGCGACCGGTGAGGCTGACGCAGCCGCCGCGGAGTCGGCCGATCCGAAGCCTCCCGCTGCGCCCGGCGCGCCCGGCGAGAAGGACCCGGCAGCGGCGATGGCCGCTGCGCTGAGCGCTGCTCTTGGGATCACTGCCCGCGCACCGAGTGAGATCCTCGCCGCGGTCAAGACGTTGCAGACCAAGGTCGATGCGCTCGAGCTGTCGCGCTCGGCGGATGAATCGATCGAACGCGCAGGCCTCGTCGGCGAGCTCGTGAAGCTTGGCGTCGAGCTGCCCGCGACCGCGTGGGAGAATGCGGACAAGCGCGTCCCGGTGGTTGCGCTTCGCGTGATGCCGATCGCCGATCTCCGGTCGCGGGTCGCTGCGTTCCGCGCCGCACCGCGGACGGCCGCTGTCGGCGTCCCGAAGCGCGCGATTCTCGACGTCGCTGCGCTGTCCGCATCGGAGCAGATGGCCGCCGAGGGGATCACCAATGAAGCCGCCCGCGCGCGATTCATCGCGATGCGTCTGGCGAAGAAAGCGAACGCCCAATGACAGCAACCGCATCATACCGTCTCACCGAGATGGGCCCGCTCGTTCCGTCGAAGGGCACGCTCGAGGTCGCCGCGAACATCCTGCTTATCGGCGGGACGATCGTCACCGTCGACGGTGACGGGCGCGCCGACGTCGTCACCGCAGGGCAGAACGCCGCGGGCATCGCAGCGGCCGATTACGACAACCGCACCACCGCACCGGAGGGCGGAGGCGCCGGCGCGATCAAGGCCGAGATCCAATTCGGGATCGCGGGGCTCGCGTACGACGGCACCGCGCCCGAAGCGGGGCAAGTCGTGTACGTGCTCGACAATCAGACCGTTACGCTGGATAGCGACAGCGGCTCGCGCGGAATCGCGGGCTACTGCTCCGAGCTGCGCGACGGTCTATGTTGGACGCTGATGGGTCCAGCGATCGTCGGACAGATCGTGATCGCCGCGACCGAAGCCGCGCAGCTCGACCAAGCGCAGATCGACATCGACGCCGCGGAAGCGGATATCGTCGCACTCCAGACCGACGCGCTAGTCGAGCGGATCTTCGTCCCGGTCACTGCGTTCACGCTGCCCGCGGGCGCTCCGCTCGTCGCCTTCTCCGACGGTGCCGCCGACGGTCTCGCCGTCGACGAGGGTATCATGTATCGCTGGAACGTGGACGCGACCGTCCCGATCTGGACGACCGTCCCGCTTCCGGACTATCTCGACGGCGCGGAGGACGTCATCGTGCGGCTGCTCGTGTCGCGCGAAGGCGCGGTCGATACGGATCTCACGATGGTGCTCGGCGCGTACTTCGTCAGCGCGGGCGAGGTCTACACCGCCGACACGAATTGCGGCGGCGCAACCGCTGCGCTGAGCGAGACCACGAAGTTCGTGGTGGAGAAGCCCGTCACGCTCGACGCGGCCGACGTGCCTGTCGCGCCGCTTCTGCTGTCGCTGTCGGTCGTCCCGACGACCGCGTTGCTCAACACGGATGACGCCAACCTTCACGGCGTGGTGATCGAATTCACTCGCGCGGTGACCGCACCGTAAGGGGATAACAGAGATGCCTTCGATCTATCATGACATGCCGCGCGACGCACAGCTCGCGCTGACCGAATACTCCACCGCGTTCGACGCCGCGTTTGCTCTCGGTGATGTCGAGCAGTGGTCGTCGATGATCGGAGCGACGCACGTCTCCGACTCGATCCGCACTGTGTTCCCGATCCCGATCGCCGCAGCGGGATACAAGCTCCGCGACGGCGACGACAAGCTCCGGCGTCTGTTCGAGCGCGCGCTGTCGATGGTCCCGGTTGCGTGGTACGACGGTGTCGAGGTACTCGCCCGCGTGATCGAAAGCGGCGGCGGTGAGTTCATCGGTTGGGGCAACGCTCCCGCCGAGATGGCCGCCGAAGCCGTCCGTCATCCGAACGTGCTCGTCGCTGATCTGCTCGCAAGCAATCCGCTTCTAGACTTCTACAGGATCGATCGCCCCGGCGGCAGCACCGCGAGCACGATCCGACTCTTCGCCGCGAACCATCCGGTCAACGTGCTCGCGGCTGGCGCCGGTACGTTCGACAACGACTGGTCCGCCGGCGACACGGTCCAAGGCGACGTCGTGCCTGGCGAAATGAACGCGACGCTAGTGAAGCAGTGCCGCCGGCACTTCCGATCGATCAACGGCCCGAACGGTCGTCCGCTCGGTCTGCGCTTCGCTGGGTTCCTGGTGCCCGCCGCGCAGGAAGAGAACGCACTGGATGCGTTCGCGAGAGACAAGGTCATCGAGGTCGTGAGCAACGTGCTCGGCACCGAGAACGTTGCAGCGGCCGCTATGCCGAACCGTCACGTCGGTACGAAGGTGATCATCGGCGACGAGCTCACCGGCGCGCTGCCGTCTGGCGCCACCGGCGACGGTGACGTCGTGTACGCCTTCGGCACGAAGGCCGGCGGTGTGACCCCGCCTCCGTGGATCGTTCAGCGGCGCGGTTCACCGGAGGAGATCGTGTATGACAAGACTGACGCCAAGTACAAGGACACCGGCTACGTGGGCGTCAAGGAGATCCTCGAGATGGCCGCCGCGGGTGCGCTGCCTCACGGGATCGTGCGGATCAATCTCACACCCTGAGGTGACGCGTGGCGTACTGCGTGACCGCTGATCTCTACAGCTACGGGTTGCCTCGCGGCGCGCTCGCGTCGCCGGGCGTGCTCGTGGGCACGGTCAGCACCGCGGACGACACGCTAGAGCTTGACGGCCACGGCTTCGACGACGGGACCACGCTCCAGTTTCGCGCCGTCGGCGGAGGCACGTTGCCCGCTCCGATCGTCGCAGGCGTGGACTACTACGCGATCGTCGTCGACGCGTGGCGCTTTCAGATCGCGGCGATCTCCGGCGGCGCGGCGATCGATCTCACCTCCACCGGGACGACGTTCGTCGTGATGGCGCCGCTTCCGATCGCTGCGACGATCGAGAAAGTCTCTCGCTTGATCGACGACATGCTCCCCGCGCACGTGGTCCCGCTCACCGACCCGGTGGCGCCAATCATTCGGATGACCACCGCGGAGCTCGCCGCGGCGGAGTTGCTCGCTCTCACCGGCAAGGGCAGCGTGTCGCTCACTGCGATCTACGATGCCGCTCGCAAACGCGTCGAGCGCTGGTCTCGCAACGTCGAGATCCGCGGAACGAACGCACCGCCCACCGCACAGCGGACGCTGCGATCGTCCGCGGCCCTGAGGCCGCTCACACCGTGGAAGCGCTACGGGGGGATCGCATGAGCGGCGTACGCAAGGTCAAGGGCCGCGGGATGCGCGACGCCACCGAGCGCGTTCGAAAGCTCGGCGTGATCGCCGGGCAACGCGTGGCGCGCACCGCCGCGCCGAAGCTATCCGCGGCGGCGCTCTCGGACTTCTCGGGCGGGCGTACGGCGTACGGCGACGCGCGACCCACCGGGGTCAACGGCCCGCTGTCGCTCGTGCGCACCGGAGCGACGCGCGCCACGCTGGGTTTCTCCGCGCAGGGCACCGTGATGCGCGCGGTACTGTCCACGCGATGGGCGCGGTATCTCGTCGGGCGGTACCGCATCCTGCCCGTCGGTGATCGAACCGCGATGCCGTCGAAGTGGTCGGCGTTGATCGGCGGCGTGGTCAAGGCAGCGTTGGACGCCGAGTGGGGCGGCGCATGATCTTCGCTATCCGCAACGGGATGCTGGAGAATCTCACCGCCAAGGGCTTCCCCGTGTCGGTGGCGTGCGGCACTGAGCGGCCGCACGCGATCCAACGGCACCACGTTGTGATCGACTTTGACGACACGATCGGCGATGCGTTCGGGCCGGCACCCGGCGGCGACGCGGATCAGATCCTTGCGTGCCGCGTCGGGTACGCGATCCGGATCTACGCGAGTGCACCGAACGCCGGCGCGCTAGCGTGGGAGCACCGCATCGAAGTAGGCAAGCTGCGCGACGGTGTGATCGTCGCGCTGGTGGATTGGGCCAGCGAGCAGCACGCGGGTAACGTCGAGATCGTCTCCGGTCGCATGATGACCGCGGAGGAGCTCGAGGCGATCGATGACCCGCTGATCGCGGGCTACGCGCTGAGCGTGCGGATCGGTCGCAGCGTCAACCGCAAGCGATACGACGGATCGGGACAGCCGACGGCCACGCTCGCCGGCACGACAACGACCACACGCGTCACGCTTGACGGCGCGACGTACGAGGAGATCGATTGATGGCTACACTTCCGCGCGTTGGGAATTCACTCGCCGCCGCCGGCGCCGCTGGCGTCGCCGGTGAAGATCTGCTCGTCGTGATCTCGCCGTGCGCGACGAACGCGGACGCTACGCCCCGCATCCTCGGAAGCGCGGCCGCTGTGTACGCACAGCACGGCTACTGCGAGGGCGTCGAATACGTGGCGCGTCACGTCGACGAGACCGCGCTGTCGGTCGCGTTCGTAGGCATTCCGATCGCTACGCCCGGCGTGGTCGGTCGGGATAACACGAGCGGCAACGCCGGCACGTCGGTGACGTCGATCACCGCCGGGTCGAGCGGCGTGCTGCACGAGCACGACGGCGTCCTGACGTGCGAGGTCGGCGGCACCGTAGGCACCGATCAGATCATCCTCGGGCTCTCGCTCGACGGTGGGAAGTCCACCAAGAAAATCCGCCTCGGTACCGCGACGAGCTACGTTGTGCCGTACTTCGGGATCACGATCGGCGCGACGGTCGGCACGCTCACCGCCGGTCAGACGCTGCACACGTGGCACGGTACCGGACCGCGCGGCGACTCGACGGGGTGGGCCGCTGCGTTCACCGCGCTCGCGGACGAGACGTGGATCCCGCGGAGCCTGATCAATCTCGGCGACATGCAGACGGACACCGAGGTGTCCGCGATGGTTACGCTCCTCGGGGCGTACGAGACCACCGCAGGCAAGATCGCCACGATGCGGATGAGCGTGCTCGATCGGTTGCCGCTTGCGTCGCTGTCGAGCACGTCGCATCGCATGAGCACCGCGAACGTGACGTTCGCCGAGGTCGGCGCTACCGGTGACACGATCACACGCGCAAGCGGATCGTGGATCACCGATGGCTTCGCCACCGGCGATATTCTCACGATCAGCGGTAGCGCCTCGAACGACGCCACGCTGGCCGCCGCGGCCACCGTCACGAGCGCCACGGTGGTCACTCTCGACACCGACGACCTTGTCGCCGAGGGTCCCGTTGCCAACGTCACGATCACTGGGGAGGCGTCGCTCACGTTCAGCGATGCGGCGGATACGATCGTCCGCTCGAGCGGATCGTGGCTAGCCGACGGATTCCGGATCGGCGACGTCGTCACGATCGCGGACAGCGTGTCTAACAACGGCGCGTTCACCGTCACCGACGTGACCGCGGCGACGTTGACGCTCGAGGCTAACGACCTCGCCAACGAGGTGATCGGTGCGACCGCGATCACCGTGACCGCGGGGCAGACGGAAGCCGCGTGGATCGCCGCGATCTCGTCGGAGTTCGCTTCGATCGACGACGACGAGCACGTTGACCTGAGCTGCGGCAAGGCGCGGAAGTTCTCCTCGTTCTCGCAGTGGCACCTCCGCACGCCGGCGGCGTGGGATGCGTCGTGCCGCGAGTATCAGCACGACATGCATATCGACGTGTGGCGAGTGAGCGACGGGCCGACCGGCGCTTCACTCACCGACGCGGACGACGTTCGCGTCGAGTACGATGATCGCGTCGGCGGTGGCGCGGCGAGCGCTGCGCGCTTCACGAGCTACCGCACGTGGAACAACCGTAACGGCGTGTTCCTCGCGAACTCGCTCACGCGAGCGCTCGATGCGTCGTTGCTTGTGCAGACGCACAACACGATGGTCGTCAACCGCGCGCGGAACGTGTGCAACTCGGCAACGCAATTCAAGGTCGGCGCGGTGCTCGCGAAGAGCGCCGATGGCACGCTCACCTCCGCCGCGCGCAAGGAGGTCGAATCGTTCGTGAACACGTCACTCGCGAAGGATCTGCTCGCGAACAAGCGCGACGAAGGCCCGCGGTGCTCGAACGTCCAATGGGCAATGGCGAGCGATGACGACTTCTCCGTGCCGGAGCCGGTCACGACTGGCGTGCTCACCGTCGATCTGAACGGCACGATTCACAGCATCCTGACCACCACGCGAGTGAGGTAACCATGGCCGGCGCAAACAACGAATATCCGCTCTATGACGGCTTCGCGCCGTCGTGGGCCGACTTCATTTTGAAGCTGCAACCGACGGGCGTTGCGCTGCTTACCGCGCGCGATGTCAAGTCGTTGAACAGCGGCAGCACCGTCGAGGTCGGGACGCAGATGGCCGGCGGTCGTCCACGGCAGAGTACCGTCGGATCGATCTCGCACGAAGCATCAATGACGCTTTACCTCAGCGGTGCACAGTCCTTTGAGCGCCTGCTCAAGGAAGCAGCGATCGCCGCTGGCTACGTGCGCGACGGCGGCGTCGCTCAGCTCTCGCTCGTGCAGTTTCAGATCGACTACCTCTTCACCCCGCCCGGGAGCGTCGCCATCTGGGAGCGCAGGCTCAAGGGCGTGCGCTTGTTGTCGGAGGTCGAGGCACCCGCCGAAGGGACCGACGCAACGACGTGCGACTACAAGCTATTCGTCACCGAGCGCGTGAAGGTCATCGACGGTGTGGAGTGCGCGCTGCTGTAACCGGTCATCGTCATCACCCGCATTGGAGGAACACAATGCCTGAGTCACTCGAACAGATCGAATGCGAACGCACCGAACGAAAAGAGGCGCTCGCGAAGGCGCGACTCGCGCAGCGCGCGATCGACATCGGCGCGCTCAACGCGCTTGAGATCGAACGCGGCGACGGTAACGTCGCGTCGCTCGACGTCGGCCGATACGCGCCGGGCCTAGTGACGTTGCTCGTGGTGCGGCCGCTCACGCGACCCGAACTCAAGCGGTACCGCGATCGCATCCGCGCGGAGAACGCGGACAACGCGGCCGCTGCGGAAGAGGCTGCGGCATCGACGCTGCTCTATCCCGCGCGGGATAGCGAGCAGTGGTCGCAGCTCACCGAAGCGATCCCGGGCATCGCCGCCCGTGCTGGCGTCGAGGCGGTGCAGCTTTCGGTGGGCCTCGAGCGCGCGTCGGGAAAATGATCGCCGACGCGTGCGCAGACATGCGCACGAACGCCGGGCGGTTCGGTGACGGATTGCTCGGCGCGTTCGGCGATGCGACGTCACAACCGGACGAGGTGCGCGCCGCGTGGGCGCAACTAGCGATCGTGATCCAACGCCTGGGAGGACACCGTAAGTAGCCATGTCTGACGCGTCCTACGTCATCGAGATCGCATCGCAAGTCAGCGGCGTGGAAGCGACGTCAGCCGAGATCGATTCGCTAGCCGCGAGCCTATCCGGATCGGGCGTGAACGCGGCGATGTTCGACGACGCGATCGCCAAGCTCACCGGCGATCTTGCGCGCGCCAGTGCCGCGAGCGCCGCGGCGAACGCGGCCCTAGCGGCGGGCAAGGCGCATTACGCCGAGCTCGAAGCCGCCGCGGTGAAAGCCGCGAAGGGCGTGGAGAAGATCGAAGCGGGCCTCGCGACGGCGCAAGGCGCGGTGTCCGCTGCGCAGGCGAACGTCGACGCCGCGGCCGCGTCCGGTGCGCCTGCGGAGGCCGTCGCGAAGTACAATCGCGAGCTTGAGAAAGCGCAAGCGAACCTCAAGAAAGCTGAGGCCGCGGCGGCCGGTCTCGATGACGCGAAGGCCGGAGCGGCCGCCGCGGAGGCCGCGGCACGCGCCTACGCAGGCGAGCTCGATCACCTCGAGCGCGAGGCAGAACAAGCAGCCGCGGCGCAACGCGCGCTCGACAAGACGCTCGCCTCGACGGCGAAACTACAGACGCGCGTGAATGACAACCTCGGCGACGCCGCGACGAACATGTCGACGTTCCGCGGTGCGCTCGGTGACATCGGCGGGCCGATCGCCGAGTTCGGGGAGAAGCTGTTGTTCCCCGCGCAAGCGTTCGTTGACCTCAACGAAAAGTTCGGCCGCGGCACGGCGATCGCGATGGTCGCCGGCTTCGGGCTTGCGCGCGTGGTAACCGCCGTTGTCGGTGCGGTCGTGAAGCTGACCGCGGCGCTAGTCGTCGGCGTGATCGCGATCGTCGGGTATTCGTTCGCCGCGAGCAACGCGGCGCGATCGCTGGCGCTCACGCGTGAGGCCGCGGAGATCGCAACGCCCGCGCTCGTGGGCATCCCGTGGGCGGAGCTGACGCGCGCCACAGGCGTAGCCGAGGACTCGTTGCGCACGCTAGCGAAGTCGCTGATCGCGGCGAAGGTCAGCGCCGCTGACATGCCCGCCGCGCTTCGCGCCGCCGCGATCGCGGAGGCCGCGCTTGGTGCCGGCGGAGCTGATGCGTTCCTCGCTGACGTCCGCGCGGGGAAGCGCGCGGTGAGTGATCTCGCCGCGGAGGTCGAGGCGAAGTTCGGCGGCGTCGTCGCGCGACAGCTCCTCGGGTTAGAGGCGCAGGGCGCACGCTTCAAAGCGAACGTCGCCGGGTTGTTCGCGTTCGACGGGATCGATCCCGCGCTCGAAGGTCTCGCGGTGCTAGTGGCGTTGTTCGACAAGAATAATACTAGCGGCAAGGCGATGCGCGCCGCTCTCACCGGGATCATGGATCCCGTAATCGCGAACGCGAAGGCCGCCGCGTACGTCGTCGAGGCGTTTGTGCTTGGTCTGTTGATCGGCGCGGCGAAGCTGTATCTCGCGGCGTCTCCGGTGATTGACGCCGTGGGCGAGATGCTCGGGATCGACGCCTCGGAGTGGACGCTAAGCGACGTGCTCAACGGTGCGGCGCGTGCGGGCGAGCTCGTCGCGCCGGTGATCGCTGGCGTGGTGATCGTGCTCGGCGTGCTCGGCGGGGCGGTGCTCGGCGTGCTCGCGGCGTTCGCCGCGTTCGTGGTCGGCTTGTCGTCGATCAACCAAGCGATAGGCGCGACGATCGCGCGACTCGCACAAGGCGCGGTGTCGCTCGGCGCGGATATCGTCGCCGGCCTCGCAAGCGGGATCACAAGCGGCGCGACCGTCGTGATCGCCGCGATCACCGGCGTGGTCGGAGGCGCGATCAACGCCGCGAAGTCGCTGCTTGGGATCGCGTCGCCGTCAAAGGTGTTCGCATCGATCGGCGATGACACCGGCGCCGGCTTCGCGGGTGGCCTCGCGGGGCAGCAAGACGCGGCGCACGCGGAGATCGCCAAGCTCACCGATCCCAACGCGGCGAGCGACGGCGGCACCGCCGGCACCGCGGGAGCCACGAGCACCACGAGCACCACGAGCACCGCGACCACGATCGTCATCGAGCGTATCGAGCTTCCCGGCGTGACCGATCCGCGGGCGTTCGTCGCGTGGCTCGAGGGTCTCGCGCTACAGGGGGCCGCCGCATGACCGCGCCGCACATTCATCCCGATCTGTATCGCTCGATCGTGCTGGGCACCGCAGTGTCACCGGGCGTCGTGACGCTCAGCGGTCACGACCGTGAGAGCGCGTGGGAGACCACCGCGGCGAAAGGGCAGACCGGCGCATCGTCGACGCTGAACGGCTCGCCGGTAGGCACTTTTCAAGCGTCGTTCTACCTCGCGAGCGTCGAGGATCAGATCGCGTGGCCGGCGTTTCAACGCGTGATCGAGAGCACCACGAACGGCGCCGCTCCCGTGGCGTTGCCGATCTACCATCCCGATCTGGCGGCCAACCGCTTCACCGAGGTCTGCGGCGCGAACGTCGGCGGCATCGTGCGCGACAGCCGCGGCGGCGTAACGGTGCTCGTGAAGTTCATCGAGTACCGCCCTCCGAAGCCGAAGGCTGCCAAGGGTGCGACCGGTAGCGGCGGCAACGCCACGCCGGGCGGCGCGGGGGGCGGCGACGCGAACGACCCCAACGCAGATCTGAAGCGAGAGCTCGACAATCTCGTGTCGGAGGCGCGGGAGACATGAGCCTAGCCACGATCACTCACGACGGCGACACTGCGGCGATCACGTCGGCGCGCGTGCAGATCCCCGCGTGGGGCCGCTGGTGGGCTGACGTCGACGTGCAATCCGCGATCGAGATCGCGCGCGGCGCGTCGGTTGTGGTCGCGTTCGCTGGCGAGGAGATGCACGCCGCGGTGGTCGCGGGAGGCGCGGCGAACGGTCGCGCGGCGTATCGCGTGGTAGCTGGCACCGGCGGGTGGTCACGCGCGATCGACGCTCGCGCGTATCGCAACGCCGCCGGCGTGGCGGTAGCGACGGTGATCGCAGACGTCGCCGCGATCGTCGGCGAGAGCGTGGCCGACGTGCCGGCGACGCGCGTCGGTGAGCACTACGCGGTGACAGCCGGCGCGGCATCGCGCGCGCTGAACGAACTCGCGCCGCGCGCGTGGTACGTCGGCCACGACCGTGTGACTCGCTTTGGCGCTCGCGCGTCGGCTGTGTACGACGGCACTGCAACGCGGCTCGATCCACGCCCGATCGACGACGTGATCGAGCTCGCTACCGACGACGTCACCGGCCTCGTGCCGGGCGTGATCGTAGACGGCGCCGCGCCAGCGACTGACGTCGAATACGTGCTCACGCCGGAGCGGCTCATCGTGCGCGTGTTCACGGGCCCGCGTTCGTCGCGGGAGCTCGACGCGCTACGGCGCGTGCTAGATGCGCTTGATCCGCGGCGTGCGTATCGCGCCGCGTACGAGTATCGCGTAGTCACCCAGGACGGGAGCGCGCTCAATCTGCAACCGGTTCGTTCCTCCGCCGGCATGCCGGATCTAGAGCGCGTTCCCGTTCGCCTATCGCCCGGCGTGCGGGCGGAGCACACCCTTGGATCGCTCGTGACGGTGGTGTTCCTCGACGGCGATCCGTCGCGTCCACGCGTGATCACTGGCGACGACGACGGCGCGCCGGGGTGGATGCCGATCGAGATCGAGATCGGCGAGTCGCCGGCGCTCGGCGTGGCGCGGCTGACTGATACTGTGATCGCGGGTCCGTACGCGGGCACAATCACCGGCGCGTCGGCGCGCGTGAAAGCGGGATCGTAATGGCGATGAGTGCGACGGTGCTAGCTGAGGCGCTCGAGGTCGCGTTCGTCGAGACCGCGGGCATGCAGGACAACGACGCGATGCGCGCGCTTGCGGAAGCGATCGCCGCCACTGTCGTGGCGCACGTCACGGCGAACGCGGTCGTCACCGTGGCCGCCGGGATCGCGGTCGCAACCGCCGGCACCGCCGCCGCGCAGACGGGCGCGACCACCGCGACCGGAACAGGAACGATCACATGAGCATCGGATACGGCGCCGATCTCTCCTGCCCCGGGCGGCTGTCTACTGCGCGACTCGTCGGCGGTCGCACGCTGCTCGCTGAGGCGATGCTGCGCAGGCTCACCACGCCGCGCGGTACGCTGCACGGCGGCGCGGAGGAAAGCGCGTACGGCATCGACCTCGCGGCGTACGTCGGCGCCGTGAACGCAGCCGTGGCCGCGGCCGCGTTGCCCGCGATCATCGAAGGCGAGTTGCTCAAGGACGATCGGATCGCGTCGGTGCGCGTGCGGCTTACGTCGTCGCGTGCGCTCGACGGCACGGTGACGTTCACGATCGCGATCGACGTCACGCCCGCAAGTGAGCTTGCGGACTTCGCGCTAACGCTTGCGGTGTCGGCGGTGAGCGTCGACGTGATCGGAGGGATGCCGTCATGACGATCGACGTTCGCACGTTGTTCACCTCCGATAGCGCGACACGCTTGTTCGCTACGGGGCTTGAGGTCGCGGCCGCGCTGGGTTTGCCGGTGACGTCATGGCGAGTCGGCGACCCCTCGCGCACACTTTTCAAGTGGCTCGCCGACGCGCTCGCTACGCGCGATCTCGTCGGGAGCGAGTTCATTCGCGCTGGCTTTCTGCGCAGCGCCACCGGCGCGTGGAAGACGCTCGTCGCGAGCGACGTGTTCGGCGTCGAGCGCACCGCGGCGACGTACGCCACGCCCACCGTGACGCTCTCGAACGCGGGCGGCGGCGCGTACGTTCGCGCCGCCGGCGAGGTGATCGTCAAGGCGAGCTCCACCGGCGTGACGTTCCGATCGACGGAGGCGCTCGACCTCGCGAGCGGTCCCGGCACGAGCGCCACGATCGCGCTGGTCGCCGACGTCGCGGGCAGCGCCGGCACCGTCGGCGCGAACGACATCGACGAGATCGTAACGACGATGCTCGGCGTGAGCGCGACGGCGAGCACGGCCGCGATCGGCACCGACGAGCAGAGCGACGCCTCGCTAGAGACGGAGTGTTTCGCCACGTTAGGCCGTGCGTCAAGCAACGGGCCACCCGACGCGTACAACGCGACGGTGCTCGATTCGGCGCTCACCGGCGCGACCACGATCACGCGCGCGACGACCACCGAGGACGCCAGCGACGGCACCGTGACCGTGTACGTCGCGACCGCGAGCGGCGCGGTGAGCGCGGGTGAAGTCGCTCTCGCGCAAGCGGCGGTCGAGCTGTGGGCTACGCCGGCGACGGTCACGCCCACGGTGGTCAGCGCGATCGCAGATCCGCAAGCGATCTCACTCGACGTGAGCGGCGACGACATTCCCGCCACCGCGGAGACTGATATCGCCGCGCTGTACGTGGCGCACTACGCGACGATCCCGATCAGCGGCTTCGTGTCGCTGTCGGCGCTGAGCTCGATTGCACACACGTACTTGGTCGGCGCCGGTGCTACTAGCGTGCTCGTGGCGATGACCGCACCGGCGGGCGGTGCGCTCGCCGTGGGTCGCGTGGCGACCGTCGCATCATGCGTGGTGACGGAGATCTAATGCCTCGATCACTACGATCGCTCACGCGATACATGCTGCCGTACTGGTGCCTCGACGACGAGGCCGACGGCGCGCTCGTGTACACGCTGGCGTTGATGATCGATGTTTCGTTGCAGCGCTTGCGCAGCGGTCTCGAGGCGCGCTTCCCGTCGCGCGCTGGCGCGTCGGCGCAGGCGCTGATCGGCGGGGATCGATTGATCGCGCGCGGTCGCGACGAGACGGAGGCCCACTACGCGGCGAGGCTCGCGGCGTGGCGGTACCCGCGCGGCCACCGCGTGCGAGGTAGCGTGTTCGCGCTGCTCGAGCAGATCGGCGAGTACTTCGGCGGCGCGTTGTCGCTGTACGGGATCGACCGGAGCGGTAACCTCCGGCGTCGCTACGGCGACGGTGCTGAGACCGCCACCGCGGGCACGGCGTGGACGTGGGATACAGGCGCCGCGTCGCAATGGGCGCGGCAGTGGATCGTGATCGATGGGAGCGAGCTCTTCCGCGCGCAACCAGACTTCGGCGACGCTGCGCTATGGGGCGGTGCGATGGGCACCGCGGGGTACTGCGTGGGCATCGGCGGATCGTCGGCGGAGGACTGGCGCGCGATCGTGGCGCTCACCCGCGGACAGCACCGATGGCTCCCCGCCGGCACACAGGGCGAGTGGATCATTGTGTCGCTAGACGGCACATCGCCCGCGCCCGATGCGACGTGGGCCAAGTGGGGCGTGCTCGACGGGACCGACTACGTGCCCTCGCGTTCGGCGGGGCTGCGATACGTCGCCATGCGCGATGCGCTGCGCGAGTATGCGGGTGACGCGGATTGGGCGAATCGCGCGATCACGCCGGAGTGGTCGTTCACCGGCGACGACACGGACTATCCCGCTACGGTTACAATGCCGGACGGCATAACGATCGCGGGTGACATCACCGATTTCCCTGCTACGATAACAATACCTGACGACGGGAGTGCGACGCTATGACCGTATCGGGATCTACCTTCAGCGTGCCGCTCGAACAGCTCGCGAATCGTACCGCGGTGCTCGTGCCCGACGTGCAGGAGTTCACCGCGAACGGCACGTGGACGAAGCCAGCGCTCGCGATGTGGTGCGACGTCATGCTCGTCGGCCCGGGTGGTAGCGGCGGCGCGGGCGGAGGCGACGGCGTGTCAGGCCCGGCAGCGGCGGGCGGCGGCGGTGGCGGCGGTGGCGCAGGTCAGATCGTGCGCATGACGATCGACGCGACGGACATACCAGACACGTGCACCGCGACGGTGCCGGCCGGAGGCACCGAGACGTTCACACGCTTGCACGGCACAGGCTTCGATGCGCGGGCCGCGGGCGGGCAGAACGGCGCCGACGCCGGCGCGATCGACGGCAGCGCAGGTGCGAAGGGCGCGGGCGCATCGGGCATCGACGGTGGCGCGGGCGGCGTGGGCACGGCGACCGCCGGCGGTACCGCCGGCGACAACGGCGACGCGGATTACTACGTCGGCGCCGGCGCGCTCGGCACGGGCGGCCTAGGCGCGGACGATCAGACGGGCGGCGCACCGGGTATCGCGGGCTACGGCTACGGCGCGGGTGGCGGTGGCGGTGGCGGTGGCGGCTCGACGACGACGTACGACGCGGGTGGCGGCGGCGGTGGCGCCGCAGGACTCGGGCGCGGGCGGATCGCGGACGACGGCGGCGCGGGCGCCGACGGTGTCGCAGGCGTGTCGATGGGCCTCGGTGGCGCAGGCGGCACCGGCGCTAGCGGTTTGGTGATCGTCACCACGTGGCGAGGAGTGGCAATCATATGAGCGGTTCGATCCTGGATGCGTTGTTGGGCCGCTTCTACAGCGGCGGTGTGGAGCTCGAGCTCGGCGCCGGCGTGGACGTCGCGGCGCCGCTCGTCGCGGTGCGCAACAGCGCCACGAGGCGGATCGACCTTTCGCTACCAGCGACGGGCGTCACGGCCGGCGCGTACTCGCTCGCGAGTCTGACGATCGACGCCTACGGGCGCGTGACGGCTGCGTCGGAGGCGACGGGGATCACGCTCCCGGCGGGTGCGGATCGGACGATCACGGTAGCGGCGACCGTCGGCAGCGGCGGCGTCGACCTGATCGTGCTTGCGGGGAATGGCGACGAGGCCAACGGCGGTAACGCGGAATTCGGGTCAGGTACTGGCGCCGATGACCCCGGCCTTGTGTGGCTGTCGAGCGGGCGCGAGAAAGTCGTTGGCTCGTTGTATTCGGCTGGGGCCTACTATATAGGATTCGCCGACAAAGCCGCGGTGCCCCCGCTGCGCCCAGAGGTGCTCTCGAATGCGAGCGCTGCGGACCTGATCACGGCACTCGACGCAATCGGATTGATCAAACGTATCGTGGCGTAGGAGGAGTGATGCGACCAGCAATGACGGTGACGGTGATGATGATGGCGATGATCGCAACGGCGTGCGCGGCGTTGCAGTCCGCACCCGCCGAGCGTCCTGAATGCAGCGATCGCGCGTTGCTCGAACTCGAGTCGCGCTACGTGGCGGAGATCATGGTCGTGTGCGACGGGCACGCGTTCGACGCGTGCGGCGCCCGCGAGGCGATCGATGCGCGCTTCGACGCGCTGCGAGAGGAGTGGGTGGCGTGCCAATGAACATCATAGCCAAACTTCTGACCGGCGCTCCACCGGAGTTGATCGCGGCGGTGATCGATCTCGTTCGCGCCGTGGTCGAGAGCGACGATCCCGCGCGCACCGCGCGCCGCCAAGCGACGATGGTCGCGGCGCGCACCGCCTCACGCGCCGCTGCGAAGCGCGCTCTCGGTGGTGCGCGATGAAGCGCGTGCACCTCTCGACGATCGACGACGTGCGCCGCGCGGCGGTGGCGCTGGCGACGTTCGCAGTCGACGGCGATCGCGGGCGCAGCACTCACGACCCGGTGCACGAATGGATCACCGAGGGCCGTCGAGCGCAGTACGAGCGCGCGCTAGCGCACGGCTACGCGTGGGCCAAGGCGATGCCCGCGGGATACTCGTCGTGCGGCGATCTCGCGCACTGGATGCTGACGATGCTCGGCGTGCGCGACGAGCGCGTCGTCAACCGCGGCGACGACGGCGGCGTGTGCGGGTGGGCGGTCGGCGCGAATCTCTCGCGGCTCGTGCGATCGCCGTGGTACGTCCACGCTAGCAAGCACGGCATGCCAGCGCTAGGCGACGTGCTGCACGTCGCACCGAGCGATCACGTGGCGGTGCACGTCGCACCGAGCGATCACGTGGCGGTGCTCCTCGCGATGCCGGACGCGGCGCAGTGGATCACCGCGGACTACGGGCAACCGTGCGGCCTACGTCGCGTGTGTCAGCTACGCGACGTCGCCACCGGGCTACAGGTGCGGGGCCGCGTGCTGCGCGGGTGGGTGTCGCTCGATCGCGTGTACGCAGCGCGTGCGCTCGTCGCACCCGCGATCGTACCAGGCACGTTCGACGCGCCGCTCGATGACAATCCCTATGACGACGTGACGATCCCGAAAGGCGTTGACGCATGACCACCGCACTCGACATCCTTCGCGACGCGCTCGCTCGGCGACGCGCGTTCATCGCGCTCCGCCGCGCCGACGCCGGCGCCGACGTGACTGACACTGATACCGCGGTGGTCGCGACCGCCGGCGCGAACGGCGGCCTCGCGGTCGAGTTCGCCGCCGGCGCCGCGGCGGATTCGGGACTGGCGACCGCAGCGAAGCAGGACGAGGCGCGCGCCGCGATCGACTTGATCAAGCCTGCATCAAGCGGCCCCGTGGTCGACTACTCGGGTGGAGACGTCACCTACGCGGGAGGCGTCCAGCTCTTCGTCGTCACTGCCGGTACGATCAAGTACGACGACGCCAACGGCAATCTTGCGCAAGCACCAGCGGGTGACTTCGCGGCGGGAGTCACGACTCCGTGGCTCGTGACGAAGGTCTATCAAACTGGCACTTCGGCGGTGCTGGTGGCGGTGTCCTGATGGCGTCGCGCTCTGCTCGTGGACGTGGACGCGTGTTCGGCGCCGCCCCCGCCTCCGCACCCGCCTACACCCCCGCAGCGCTCGGCGCGAAGCTAGTCGACTACTGGCAATCCCACCTTGGAGTCACGCTCAACGGCAGCAACGTGTCGGCGTGGACCGGGCAAGCAAACGGCGTAGTCCTGTCGCAGCCGACGGAGGTGAAACAGCCCGCGTACGACACGATCAACACGATCAACGGTCACGCGGTCATTGCTCCCGCTGGCGCTGAGGGACTCACGCTGCCGGCGCTCGGGTGCGCGGCGAGCCCGAAGGCGTGCTTCGTCTCGGTCGTACGCACGACGTCAACGGCCGCGGTCCAGGCGATCATTATGCCCAACGCTGACATCACGTCGGCCAACGGCATCAGCCTTAACTACTCGTTCTCGACCGCAAACAGTCTACACGCGGCATGCAACGGCGACGCTGGCAATTACAGCTTCATTCGATCTACATCTGCGGCAGCTGCCGGGGTGTGGCAGCGCATCGTCGCGCAGTACGACACGACGCAGGTTGCTGACCTCGATCAAATGTCACTGCGAATCGACGGCTCCGCAGTGGCAGAATCAGATTCTGCCGGGTCCGCTACGAACGGCAACCTGGGCAACGTCGCGCACTCGATCTTTTCTCAAAACAACGCGACCACGTACGGCTGGGCGGGGCGATGTGCGTGCCTCGTTCTACTGCGCGACCTCCCCACGGTCGACGAACTTGCCGCGCTGGAAGCCTGGCTTGCATCGGAGTACCCGGCATGATTCGCACTACAGAGCGCGGGGCAAAAGCCCTACAGGCCAGTGATGACAAGGCCGCATTGATGCCGCTCCGAGGCGTGCACGTTGGCGGCGGCAGGCATGTCGACCTCGACGCGAGCGACCCTGGCAAGGGTGGTAATGGCGCGGGGTGGACGCTGCATCGGTATGACGTCGTGGTAGAGACCGTCGACGAAGAGACAACCGTGTATGCCTATCCCGCAACGGCCGAGGCGGTGAAAGCCGTCGAAGCAGCGAAGGCCAAGCCCGATCGCGGCCGAACACCGGCCGAGAAAGACCTCGCGGTGACCGACACCAAGCCCATCGCCGACGATCCGATCGTCAAGGAGATCAGCAAGTGACAGACATCATCGCAACCCTCGTATCAGTGCCATTCGCTATCGCGGTGACAGCCCTCTTGAGAAAGCGCTGGCCTTCGATCAATGGCGCCTACGTCTACGCCGTAGTGCTCGTGCTCACCATCGTAGCGGCTGTGCTCTCGTACTACCGCGCAGCGATCCCGGTCGAGGTGTGGACGGCGGCAGGACCGCTGCTTGCGGCTGTGCTAGCGCTCGGTGGCGTGCAGGCTGCGCAGCATGTTGCTGAGTCCGGCGCGACGAAGCCGCTCCCCACGGCGGCCGCAATCGATGAGTGGTCGGGGCGGGAAGCACCGAGCGAAGCGCCGACCCGCAAGGACACGCGATGAGCACCGCGCCCTCGAACGGCGGATCGCCAGCTGGGTGGTATGCGGAGACGGACGATCGCATCGACGCGCTCGAGCGCTTTCGCGACTCGCAAGAGGACGTCAACACCGCGGTGCTCGCCACGCTCGTGCGCATCGAGACCCGGCAAGGCCATGCACCCGATCCGGTCAACGGCGATCCGGGCAGCGGGATGCTCCGCATCCTGCACGGACTCGCGAACGCGATCATGACCGGCAACGTGCGATCGCCGATGCAATCGATCGTCGACGCCGACGAGAGTGAAACCACCGGCGTCATGGATCGACCCGCGATCATCGCCCGCGCGAGGGCGAGTGAACGCCGCGTGAAGCTCCTCGTCGGGCTAGCGACGGTACTGATCACCACGATAGGCGCCGTGGCAGTGGCGTATTACACGGGGCGGTGATGCCGCGCCCGCCGCTCGCCGTGGTCACGTGGGACGACGCGTGGCACACGCTCGACGGCGCAGACGTCGACGGCGCGGACGCACCGTATCGTGTGCGCACCGCGGGATGGATCATTCGGGACACCCCGCGAGCGGTCGTGATCGCCGCCGAGCTGCTCCCGTGTGGCACCCCGCGCGGCGTGACGCGGATCCCCCGCGCTGTGGTGATATCGGTGCGTGTGCTGTGATTGCGTAGTGCGCACTTATTTGCGTAGCGATGAATCGCGCGCGATTTCGCGGTGTTACCACGCACGGCGGATTGGTTGCGCGCATTCGGTGCGTATGGTCACCGTGCGTCGTTGACGGAAGAGCGCCGCAATCGAGCAGTGCGCGGGGTGGCACACGGGGTGCAAGGGGCGATCGCCAACCGCGGCGCTGTGTCCGCTCTCGGATAGCCCGCTAGGAGTCAGCAAGTGCCCGACTACGTGATCATCGTCGACGGGGCGCGGCCTCGTCCGCGCCATCTCCGCACCGCGTTAGCGTGCTTCCGTACGCGTGAGCGGTGCCCGCTGTGCGGCCGTGCGCTGCTCGTCTACGTAACGGAGTGCCGCGACGGTGACGCCGTGTGCTTTGCGTGCGGGGGTATCGCGGGGCGCTTGCTCTCGGGGTGCGCGGTGGACGCGCACGGGGACGTGGTGGCCGCATGAACATCGCGATAAGACCCTACGCGAACCTGCACCGCGCGGATCTGAGCGGCGCGAACCTGCGCGACGCGGATCTGAGCGACGCGGATCTGAGCGACGCGAACCTGCGCGGCGCGGATCTGCGCGGCGCGGATCTGCGCGACGCGGATCTGCGCGGCGCGGATCTGCGCGGCGCGGATCTGCGCGACGCGAACCTGAGCGGCGCGGATCTGCGCGGCGCGGATCTGCGCGACGCGGATCTGCGCGGCGCGAACCTGATCGACGCGGATCTGCGCGTCGCGGATCTGCGCGGCGCGGATCTGCGCGTCGCGGATCTGCGCGGCGCGGATCTGAGCGACGCGGATCTGCGCGGCGCGAACCTGATCGACGCGGATCTGCGCGGCGCGGATCTGCGCGGCGCGAACCTGATCGACGCGAACCTGCGCGGCGCGAACCTGCACGGCGCGAATCTGATCGACGCGAACCTGATCGACGCGAACCTGAGCGGCGCGAGAGGACTGTCCACGTCAGCAGAGTGGTTAGCAACGTTCGACGCCGACGCCGATGGAGTGCGCGTGTACAAGCGCATAGGCGCTACGCGCACGCAGTACGCGCTGCCCGCGCGGTGGGTCATCGAGCCAGGCGCAGTGCTCACCGAGGTGGTCAATCCCTGCCGTACGACGGAGTGCGGATGCGGCGTAAATTTCGCCACGCGCGAATGGTGCGACGCGCATTACACGGACTCGGCGCTGTGGCTGTGCCGAATCGCGTGGATCGATCTCGCCGACGTCGTCGTGCCGTACGGCACCGACGGCAAAGCGCGATGCGCGCGGCTGACGCTGCTCCGCGTGGTGCCGGCATGAGCGCGCGCTGTCCCGAGTGCCGCGGCGAACGCGGGCGGCATAAGCTCTCGTGCGGCGCTCGGATGCATCTAGCGATGCTCGATCGCGGCGCGGTAAGCTCGCACTTTGGGCCGCTGGATCTGCTCGATGAGTACCGCACGCTCGTGCGATCGCTTGCGCTCCGTGCCGCGAGGGCCCACGCGTGAGGCGGCCCTACTACAGCGCCTCAGCGATCAAGCAAGGCGCGCGCTGCGCGCGAGCGTGGGCGCTTACGTACATCGACGGCCTCCGCGACGCGGACGTCGAATGGCACGAGATTGAAGCGGGCCCCGTGGTGCCGCCGCGGGTGCGATCGCTCTCACTAGGCAAGGCGGTGCACGCCGTAGGCGAGACACACTACCAGCAAGACGACGCCGATCAAGTGCAGTGGTGCACACTGCCCGCGCAGATCTACATGAGCGGTCTCGGGCATCTGCCACGCCCGAGTGAGTGCACCGTGATCGAGGTCGAGCGCGCCCTAGGCGACGCGCCCACCGGGCTAACCGCGCCCCGACCGCCATCGACGATCGAGATCGCCGGCGTGCGCTGGGCTGGCTTCCGCGATCTCGCCGTCGAGGTGCGCGGACGGTGGCTACAGATCGACTACAAGACCACGCGGTCGATCGCGCGGTGGGCCCTCACTCCGGAGGCGCTCGCGGGCGATCTACAGTGCGCGCTGTACTCGTACGATCTCGCCGTGCGCCTTGGCGTCGATACGATCGATTCGCGGTGGCTCTACCTCGAGACCGGTGCGGTGCGCCGATCCGCGCCCGTCGACGTCGTCGTGTCGAGGCAGCAAGCGATCGACGTGATCGGCCCGGCGGCGGACGTCGCGCTGCGCCTCGACGCGATCGACGCGAGCGACTCCGCCGAGTGCAACACCGATGCGTGCTGGGACTACGGCGGGTGCAGATTTCATCACACCCGCGGAGGGCCGTGCGATGCGCGCACGTCGATCCGCGGATTTTTCACACAGCAAACACGAAGGAACAACGACATGGATCCAGCAACGCTAGCGAAGTTTCAAACGCTCGGCGCGCCCGCCGCGGTGATCACCGCGCCCCCCGCGGATCAGGACGCCGCCGACGCGGCCGCGTTCGCCGCGCTCACCACGCCCGCCACGCCCGCCGCGCCCGCCACGCCCGCCGCGCCCGCCGCACCCGCCGCGCCCGCCGCGCCCAAGCCGCGCACGCGCAAACCGAAGGACACCACCACGGCGCCACCCGCGCCGGAGGGCGGCCTCGCTGCACAGCTCGCGATCGCCGTGGCCGCGCTCGCCACCGCCGAGACCGCGGCGAGCGCGGCCGCGCAAGCGCTCGACGCCGCGAACGCCGCCTACGGCGACGCCGTCGAGGCGGTGCGCGCGATCGTGGGCGGTGCATCGTGAGCACCGACGTAGCCACTGCGACCGCGCGCGAGATCGCATCGGCGATGATCGCCGCGCTGATCGCAGTGGGCACTCCTGAGTCGACCGCCTACGCGCGCTCGGTGCAGCGCCGTCGCGACGACGTCGTACGCGTCCTGATCGGCGTGATCCTCGACGGCGACGATGAGACCTCGTTCGCGCTGCCTGTCTCCGACGCCGCGGTGGACGCCGCGATCCGCACGGAGCGCGAGCGCGGCGAGGATTGGACGGTGCTCGCGTGAGCCCTGAAGTAGCCGAGACGGTCCGCGCGTTCTCGCCGTGGAAGCCGAAGCTCTCCGTGGACTTCATCGTCGTGTCGGTGGACCCTGACGACTTCGCCCACGCCGCGGCGTACGTAGGCTTCACCGCGCGGCCGGTCGAGCGTATCGCGGACGCCGCGCACCGGCACGTGAGCGCAAAATACACCGAGGTGCGCTACGCCACCGCCGCCGCGCGGCGATCCGACCGCGCGCGGGTCCTAGTCGACACGCGGCAGTGCCTATCGTGGGCGCAATTCGGTGAGCTCGTGCAAGCCGTGCGCACCGAGGCGATGACGCACGTCGGCCCTATCCACGTGCGTGTCACCGCACCGGGTAAAACGTCCTTCGGGGCCGTTGCGGGGGTGCTCGCGTGAGCCTCGCCGTAGCCCACACGATCGAGTTCGATCGGATCGCCTCGCTCCCGCGTCGTCGCGTCGACGCGACGATCGCCGCGCAGTGGGCTACGGCACTCGACCCGATATTCGCCCTGCGCGCCGATGCGCACCTCCGACCGTGGCAGGCGTTCGCGCTCGTCGAGGCGGTCGAGGTCGGCGGCGCGTGGCTCGCGCTGCCCGTCGGGATCGGCAAGACGCTGATCTCGTGGCTGCTTCCGACGGCGATGCAATCGGAGCGCGCGTTGCTACTCGTGCCGGGATCGCTAGTGGATAAGACCCGCGCGGACTTCGCGGAGTTCGTCGGCGTGTGGCGCGCGCCGGCGAATCCGCTGCGCATCGAGACGCGGGAGATGCTCGCGACCGTGCGAGGCGCGGAGATCCTCGACGCGTACCGGCCGGATCTGATCATCATCGACGAGGCCGACAAGCTCAGCAACGCGCGCTCGAGCGTCGCCCGGCGCGTGGATCGCTACGTCCGCGAGGCCGCGCCGCGCGTGGTCGCGATGACGGGCACGCCCTCGCGCAAGTCAATCCTGGACTACTGGCACCTGCTCGCGTGGTGCCTCGGAGACAGCGCGCCGATCCCGCTGTCGCGCGACGAGGCGACGGTGTGGTCGCTCGCGATCGACGAGCAGCGCGGCGAGCAAGCAGACCCCGGCCCGCTCGGCGCGACGCTCGCCGCCGCGGGTGCGTGGTACCGCCGACGCCTCGCGGAAACGCCCGGCGTGGTGGTCGTCGATGAGGACAGCTGCGACGCGCCTCTCACCGTGCGGGTGCGACTCGCGCGCGAGGACGCCACGCTAGATGCAGCGTTCGAGCGCTTCGCCGTCGAGCAAGAGAACCCCGGCGGCATCCCGGTGAGCGATCCGCTCTCGCGGTGGCTGCTCGACGGCCAGCTTGGGCTAGGACTGTATTCCGTGTGGTCGCCGCCGCCGCCGGAGGAGTGGCGCACCGCACGCCGGGCGGTGGCGCGCTTCGTCCGCGAGCGCATCGACGCCACGACACACACGCGGCGCCCGCTCGACACCGAGGCGCAGGTACTGCGGCGGTACGACACGCACCCCGTGGTGACCGCGTGGCTCGCGCAGAAGCCGCTGTTCGCCGGCGCGACGGAGACGGTGTGGATCTCTCGCAGCGCGATCGAGTCGGCGCGCGACTGGCTCCGCGAGCTCGACGGCGTGCCGGGGATCGTGTGGTGCGGAAGTGTCCCGTTCGGGATGGCGCTAGCCGAGGCCGCCGGGCTAGCGTACTACGGCGCCAAGGGCACCACCGCCGGCGGTGCGTCGCTTCGGTTCGCGCCGGTGGGCGTGTCGCTGTGCGCGTCGTGGAAAGCGAATATGACCGGCTTCAATCTGCAAGCGTGGCCGCGGCAATTGGTCACCATGCCCCCGCAGAGCGCGAAGTGGCTCGAGCAGATCTTCGGTCGGTCACACCGAAGCGGACAGCGCGAGCATGTGATCGTCGACGTGCTGGCCACGAGCGGGGGGACGCTCGATCTCGTCGAGACCGCGATCGGCGAAGCCGCGCGCGTGAAGCGCAATGAGGGCCTCACGCAGAAGATCCTACGCGCGGACGTGGTGCGCGCCGAGCCGCGCGTCACCGCGCGCAACGAGTTTCGATGGGCGCGAAGGGAGCGAGACGAATGACGCGCACCGCCGTCGTCGTCGCCGTCGCCACCCTCGCGTGCGCCGCGTGCACCGCCGCCGCGCCCGCCGCGCCGCCGCGCACGATCGCACCGCGGGCGGCGTTCGTGTGCATCGACGACGCGTTCCCTCCGGCGGGCGCAAGCGCCACGCGCACCGCCGCAGCGCTGTGGTCACGAGCGCTGCGCTACCGCGTGGCGCTCGTGCCGGTGCACATCGACGGCGCGGTGATGCCGCCGCCGGCGGCGTGCGACCTCGTCGTGTATCGCACCGCGATCGACGCGGGCGACACGACCGCCGGCTTCGTCGACGCGATCGGCGGGCGCTACGCGTGGATCGTCGACGGAGTCGTGCCGCGCGAGCGCGTGCGATGCGTGGTCGTCCACGAGATCGGGCACCTGCTCGGCCTCCGACACGACGCCCGCGGCGTGATGCGCGCAACGCTCGCGTGTGTGCCGATCACCGAGCACGAGGCCGACGCGGTGCTGTAGCCCGCACTGCTGCCGATCCGCCACGTAGCCCTAGCGGTTCGTGGCTTGCGGTCGTGAGGGCGCATCCCGCGCCCCGAAAGGATTCGATCATGTTCGCAAACAAGTTCGGTGTTCCTGCTTCTGCTCCGGCGACCGCGCCCGCCGCGCCACCGCAGCGCTCCCGCTACGGCGGTATCCAGTGCGGCGAGGCGCGCGATCCGATGCTCGACCTCGGCACCTACCGCGTGCGGATCGTGAGCTGCACCGAGGGCAGCAACCCCAAGACCGGCCGTGCGTCGGTCAAGCTTGGCGTGTGCGTGGTCGCCGCGTCGCCCGACGCCGGTACGCCCGTCGACGCGGTGTGCACCGTCGTGCACCTCGCCACGCCGATCGGTCTCGGCGAGCTCAAGACCATGCTCGTGCACGCGGCCGGCTGCGGTCCGACGCTCGCGCAGCGCGCCGCCGGTGACATCCGCGCGATCGCGAAGGAGGGTGAGGCGCGATACGACGCCGTCGACGCGAGCACCTACCCGGGGTCGATCATCGAGGCCACCGCAGGCACCGCGAACGGCGCGCCGTCGATGATCGGTCGCCTCGTCGACGTCGTCGTGACGCGCGGCCGGGACACCAAGTCCGAGGGCGACTGGTACCGCAACTTTCGCTGGGGCGCCGTGCCGGAGGCGGAGCAGATCCCGGCGTAGATGCTAGCCCCGCGCACGCTCGCGCCATGCCGGGACGGCAACCCGGGCGGGGCCCTATGACGATCACCATCGACTCGCGCGGCGTGTACACGCTGCGGCTCACTGCGGCGGAAGCCGCCGCGCTACAGCACGCGATCACGATCGCGCGGCCTAGCGGCACGGCGGCCACGCCCGACGGGCGCGCGGTGGTGGTCGTCGTGGAGGTCGCGCGATGATCACGCCCGTGTTGCTCGACGTCGAGTCGCGCTCCCGCGCGAATCTCAAGCGCGTAGACGGGCGGCTGTACTGGCAGCACCCGTCGAGCGCCGTGCTCGTGGTGGTGTGGTACGACACCGCCAACGGCGCCGTCGGTGCGTGGTACCCAGGCGACGTGTGGCCGCACCACGGGCGCGTGCTCGCCGCACACAACGCGCATGGCTTCGATCGGTTCGCGCTCGAGCGCTACGGGATCACCGCCGCGGAGTGGATCGATACCGCGCAGCTCGCACGCAAGGCGGGCCTCCCCGGCGCGCTCGACGCCCTCGGTGTGCGGTGGTGCGGCACGCCGAAGGACAAGGTCGCGTCGGCGTACACGCGCTCGCTGAGCGCGGTGGCGCGACCGGTGGCGCGCATCGACGCGCTCGCGATCGCGTGCCCCCGCTGCGCGGCAGCCGTCGGCGACGCGTGCCGCGGAGTCAAGCACGCGCACAAGGCGCGCCGCGACGCCGCGCCGTCGGTCGGGCGCGAGATCCCCGCGACCGTGTGGCGCGACATGCCCGACGACGAGCGCCGCCGCGTCGGCACACAGCCCGCGATCGACGCGGCGGTGATGTCGCGCGTGGTTGCGTACTGCGCGTCCGACGTGGCGATCATGGTCGATGCGTGGCCGCGCCTCGCGGAGTGGATCCCCGTCGACGCGGAGGTCGAGGCGCTCGACCGCGTGCTCAACGATCGCGGGGTCGCGTTCGACTCAGCGCTCGCACGCCGGCTGCTCGCCGAAGACGCGCGGATCTGCGACGCGGTGATCGCCGAGGTCGCGCGCGCGTGCGGCGTGACCGTCGCCGCGGTGCGCGAGGCCGCATCCTCGCCGGCGCAATTCTGCGCGGCCACCGGCGCCGCGGATGCGCAAGCCGCCACCGTCGAGACGATGGCGCATCCGCTCGCACGCGCGCGCATGGCGCTCGCGTCGATCACCCGCGGCAAGATGCTCGCCGGTCTCGCGCGTGTCGGCGCCGACGGACGCATGCGCGACACGATGCGGTACTACGGCGGGCACACGGGGCGGTGGAGCAGCGTAGGCATGCAGCTCCACAACCTTCCGCGCCCCGACAAACGGTTCGAAGACGTGCGCGGCGACGCGCGGTATCCCGCGCTCGACGACGGAGCGATCGACGTCGACGCGTTCGCGGATGCGGTGCTTACCGGGCGCGAGTGCGACGCCGCGGAACGCGACCTGCTCGTGCGTGCGACGATCACCGCGTCGCGCGGGCACCGGCTCGCGGTGGCTGACTTCGCGAGCGTCGAAGCCCGCGGCACCGCGTGGGCTGCGGACGACCGCGACGCGATCGCGGTGTTCACGAGCGACCTCGATCCGTACCGCGTGGCCGCGGCGGCAATCTACGGGATCGACTACGCCGCCGTGACATGGCAACGCAAGGTCGGCAAGGTCGCAGAGCTCGCGTGTGGCTACGGCGGCGGCCCGGCGGCGTTCGAGAAATTCGCGGCCGTGTATCGCGTGGATCTGAGCGCGCTAGACCTGCGCGCCACGGTCACCGCGTGGCGCACGCTGCACCGTCCGATCGTGGCGCTGTGGTACGCGTGCGAGCGTGCGTTTCGATCCGCGATCGAAGGCCGCGCTCGCACGGTGGGCCCGTTCGAGTTCGTGCCCAGCGACGCGGGCGACGCGGTGGCGTGCTTCCTCCCCAGCGGTCGGCCGATCGTGTACCACGCGGCGCGGATCTCGCGTGACGGATCGCTCGCGTACCTCGGAGTGCACGGTACCGAGCACGTCTACGGAGGCAAGCTCATCGAGAACGCGATCCAAGCGCTGTGTCGGGATCTGATGGCGGTGGCGCTGCTCCGCGCGGAGCGCGAAGGGCTCAATCCGGTGCTCACCGTGCACGACGAGATCGTGTGCGACGTGCCGGAGGCGCGAGCGGACGGGGCCTACGCCGCGCTACGTGACGCGATGCTCGCGCTGCCGGCGTGGGCGGCGGGCTTCCCGATCGGCTGCAGCGGCTGGATCGGGCGGCGGTATCGAAAGTGACACCAACGGAGGACAACATGGGATCGAAACGAGATAGATTGATATGACGCCGCGCGACGTCTACGCAACCGCGGAGTCGACCGCGCTGCGCGGTAGCGACCTCCGCGGGATCGACCTCAGCGGTAGCAACATGCGCGGGGCGGATCTCCGCGGGTGCGATCTCGCCGGCGCGGAGTTCGACGGCGCCACGCTCACCGACGCGATCGGCCTCGCGGAAAGCGACGACTTCGTCGAGTTGCGCGAGGAGCACACGGACGCGCTGCGTGAGTGCGCCGAAGCAAAGGCCGCGCTCGCGGCGCTGATCGCCGCCGTGGACGCGATCGAACCGGAGGCCGTCGACTTTCCCGAGATGGCTACCGCGTTAGCTGCGGCGCGCGAGGCGGTGCTGTGATCGTCTACCCGTGCGAGCTGTGGTGCGACGTCTCGCCGATCGTACGCGTCGAGCGCGGCGTCGCCGTCGCGCTCATCGAGCGCCGGGCGAATACCCGCACCGGCGCGATCGTAATCCAAATCGAGGTGACATCGTGATCATTGCTATCGACTGTGACGGCGTGCTCGCCGACTTCGTGGGCGGCGTGCTCGACGCGCTCGGCGCCGCGCACACCCACGAGGACGTGGTGTGCTGGGATATCGAGCTCGCGCTAGGACTCAAGCGCGGCGCTCTCGCGGGGATCGTGTCGCGCCCCGGGTGGGTCGCGTCGCTGCGCCCGATCGACGGCGCTCGCGACGCGGTGGACGCCCTGCGCGCCGCCGGGCATCGCGTGGTGTGCGTGACCACGCCGTGGCACACGTCGCCGCACTGGCACCGCGAGCGGCACGCGTGGCTAGAGCGGGAGTTCGCGTTCAACTCGCGCGACATCGTGCAGTGCGGCGATAAGTCGCTGATCAACACGCACGTGCTGTGCGAGGATAACACGCGCACGGCGAACGCGTTCGCGTCGCGTGGCGATCGCCGCCGCGCGGTGCTCATCGACGCGCCGTGGAACCGCCGCGACGCGATCGTAGCCGGCGTGACGCGCGTGGCGTCGCTCGCGGAGGTGGCGCGATGACCACCGAGCGCCATCAATTCCTATGGCTCGACCTCGAGACCACCGGCCTCGACCCTGCGCGCGGGCGCATCCTAGAGTTCGCCGCCGTGCTGTGCGAGGACGCAGCGGGCGATGACTTCGCGATCACGCGTAGCTACGCGGGCGTCGTGCACTACGATGCCGCGGTACTCGACTCGCTGGTGATCGATACCCGCGTGGTCGACATGCACACGGCAAACGGCCTTTGGCGCGACGTCGCCGCGAGCACCACGCGACCGCACGAGATCGACGAGTTCCTGGCCGCGCTCGCGGACGAGCTCACCGGCGGCGCGCTGCACGCGGTGACGCTCGCGGGGTCGAGTGTGCACTTCGATCTTGCGTGGTGCTGCGTGCATCTGCCTGCGTTTCGCGAGCGGCTGTCGCACCGCGTGTTCGACGTGAGCACGCTTCGCCGCGCCGCGGAGGCGTGGGCGCCGGCGACGGTGTGGCCGGTGCGCGACGCGCACCGCGCGCTCTCGGATATCACCGCATCGATCGCGGAGGCGCGAGTCGCGCGCGCCGCACTGATGGGAGGCGGGCAATGACCACCGTGACGATCGACCGTGACGCGTTCAAATCGGGCGTGCGCGCAGTGGCGCACGCGATCGACACCGACGCCACGCGAGGTGCGTGGCGGCGTAGCGTGCTCGTGCGCGTGGTGGATGACCACTGGCTAGAGCTCTCGACCGCCGACGGGCACCGCATGGCGCGATGGCGGGAGCGCATCATCGCAGGCGACACGAGCGGCGCGGTGCTCGTGAGCAACGCCAAGCCTCTGATCGCGTGGACGAAGTCGCTCACGCGCGGCGGCACCGTGACGATCGACTTCGCGCGCGGCGTGATCACCGCCGGTGTGGCGGAGTTCGCGATCGAGGCAGTGTCCGACGACGATCACGCCGCGCGCGAGGCGGCGACCGACGCGGCAGGCTCCCTCGATGGCGTCCACGCCGCGAGCGTCGCCGGTGACCGCGCTGCGATCACCGCGCGGCTGAGAGCGCTCGCCACCGCGCTAGGCGACGACGCCAGCGTTGCCGAGCACGTGGCGCTGCTTCGCGCTGCCGCGCGCGCCCTCGACGATGCGTGCAGCGTGGCGCTGCACGCGCGCTACATCGCCGACGCGGCGAAAGCCTGCGGCGATGGCACCGCGTGGTTCAACGGCGCGCTCGACCCAGTGATCGTGCGTCAGTCACACGCCGGACCGCTCACGTGCATCGTGATGCCGGTGCGACAGTGATCGCGATCGATCCGGGATACGCCACGCGCGGCCGCGGATGCGCGTGCGCGCACTTCGTCGGCGGTCGCCTCGTCGCGGTGTGGTTCGATCGGCCGGAGGACGCGCGCACGCGTCGCAGGTACGACGGCGTAACGCGCGTGGTGTGGGAGTGCCCCCAGGTGGACGCGCGCACCCGCGTGTCGGTGCCTGCGGTGGTGCGCCTCGCCGCCGTGGGCGGCACCCTCGCGGGACTGTACGCCGGCGCTAGCGGCGCCGTCGTCGAGGCCGTCGCACCGAGCGCGTGGAAGGGCTCGACCGCGAAGCCCGTCGCGCACGGTCGTATGTGGGCCGCGCTCGACGCGCGCGAACGCGGCGTGCTTGGCGGCGATGCGACCGCCGCGGCGATCACCGCGGCGAAGCGCGCGGGTGGGCTCGATCGCTGGTCCTGCGACGGCGCGAGTTACTACCCCGCGGGCTTCACGATGCACAACACACTTGACGCCGTTGGGATCGGCATATGGCGCCTTGGGCGCGGAACGGAGGACTCACGATGACCACCAAGCTACGCCCCTTCTGGCGCTACTACGGGGGTAAGTGGCGCGCTGCTCCGCGCTATCCCGCGCCCGCGCACGGCACGATCATCGAGCCGTTCGCGGGCGCGGCGGGATACTCGATGCGCTACCCGGACCGGCGAGTCGTGCTGATCGAACGCGATCCTATGATCGCGGAGACGTGGCGCTGGTTGATCGGCGCCTCGCGGGCGGACGTGCTCGCGGTCCCGCTGGTCGACGACACGCGCGACTTGCCTGCGTGGGTGCGAAAAGGCGCCATCAACCTAATAGTGCTACTGCTCAGCGAGGCTAGCGCGTCAGGCCCCCGGGGCCAGACGGTACAGAGCAAGCGGGTGACCAAAGGCGTAGCGAACGGAGAGCGCATGCGCGGGTGGGGGGAAGCCATGCGCGACCGCGTCGCGTCGCAGGTCGACGCGATCAAACACTGGACGATCATCGAAGGTGACTACACCGATGCGCCCAACGTCGAAGCAACGTGGTTCGTGGATCCACCGTACGACAATCGCGCCGGACGCGCGTATCGCTTCCACGACATCGACTACCCCGCGCTAGGTGATTGGTGCCGCACACGTCAAGGACAGGTGATCGCGTGCGAGAACGACGGCGCCACGTGGCTTCCGTTTCGCCCTCTGTACAGCGTCACGACGCGAATGAACGGTGCTAAGGGCGAAGGCGGGCGCAAGTCCACCGAAGCGATCTGGACGAACGAAGACGACGCGCCTCGGGCGCACTACGCGGGAACGGAGACACGATGACCACCAAACTACGTATCGACGATGAGCTGCGCGCGTTCATTCCGGCGCTCAGCGCGGAGGAGCGCGACGCTCTCGAGCGCTCGCTGATCGAGACCGGCCGCGCGACCAATCCGATCACCGTGTGGCGAGGCACGATCCTCGACGGGCACCACCGCTACGAGCTGTGCACGCTGCATGGTCTGCCGTACGACGTGATCGACCTCGGCGCGAGCATCGCCGACCGCGACGCCGCCAAAGCGTGGATGTTCGATCACCAGATCGCGCGGCGGAATCTATCGCGCGATCAGATCATCGCGCTCGCCGCGCTGCGCGGGGTGGCGATGCCGGCGGGCGTGCGCAGCGCTATCGCGACATGCGAGAGCGCGATCGATATGGCCGCGCACGACGAGGGCCGCGCTCTGCTCGAGCGGGTGCTCCGCGGGGAGCGCACCATGCCGTACGCGGCGAACGATTGGGCCCGCCGCGACGCCCCGCGACGCCCCGCGCAGACGCGGCGTACGCGCGTGCAGATCGCGCTAGACGGCGTGCGCGAGATGAACGCGAAGGACTTCGCCGCGTTCACCGAGGCGTTCGTCGAGATCGCGGAGGCCCGGCAATGACCCGCGAGGAACGCAACCGCCGCGATCGCGAGCGAGCGCGCGAGCGCCGCGCCGACCCCGCGATCCGCGAGGAGAAGAACCGCCGCCAGCGTGAGCGCCTCGCCGACCCCGCGATCCGCGAGGAGATCAACCGTTGCATGCGCGAGCGCCTCGCCGACCCCGCCTACCGCGAGGAGATCAACCGCCGCCAGCGCGAGCGCCTCGCCGACCCCGCCTACCGCGAGGAGATCAACCGCCGCCAGCGCGAGCGCTACGCCGACCCCGCCTACCGCGAGGAGATCAACCGCCGCCAGCGCGAGCGCTACGCCGACCCCGCCTACCGCGAGGAGCAGAACCGCCGCAAGCGCGAGCGCCTCGCCGACCCCGCCTACCGCGAGGAGCAGAACCGCCGCAAGCGCGCTCGCGAGCGCATCGCCGACCCCGCCTACCGCGAGGAGCAGAACCGCCGCAATCGCGAGCGCCGCGCCGACCCGGCGATCCGTGAGCGCGAGAACCGCCGCGCTCGCGAGCGCTACGCCGCGAAGCGCCGCGCCGACCCCGCCTACCGCGAGGAGCGCAACCGCCGCAGGCGCGAGCGCCGCGCCGACCCGGCGATCCGCGAGGAGAAGAACCGCCGCGATCGCGAGCGCCAGCGCGAGCGCCTCGCCGACCCCGCGATCCGCGAGGAGATCAACCGCCGCGAGCGCGAGCGCCGCGCCGCGAAGAAAGGCACCCGATGACACCGATCGAACGACTCCGAAGGCTCACCACCGCGCGCACGGCGTCGCCCGCCGCGCCGCCCACCGCGCCGCCCACCGCGCCGCCGCGCCCAACCCTCGACGAGCAGCGCACCGCGAACCGCGACCGCGCGGCCGCGAGCGACGCCCGCCGTGATCTCAAGCGTGCGCTCGAACGCATCGACGACCTCGACACGACGGTGCGCGCGTACGAGCGATACACCTCCGAGCCGATCCGCCCGGTGCCGCCGGCGGTGCTAGCGATGACCGGCGGCCGCCGCGTCGCCGCCGCGGTGGCGATGCTGAGCGACGTCCACGCCGAGGAGCGTGTCGACCGCACCGACGCGATCGATAACGAGTACTCGCTCTCGATCGCGCAACGCCGCGTAGCCCGCTTCTTCGCGGGGCTGGTGTGGCTCGTGCAGCACAACTCCGCGGCGTTCGACATCGGCACCGTGGTGGTGTGGCTCGGCGGCGATCTGATCACCGGTGACATCCACGACGAGCTGCTCGAGCGCGCGGAGGTGCCGCCCGGCGAAGCGACGATGATCGTCCGCGACTGGATCGTCAGTGGCCTGCGGTACCTGCTCGCGGAGCTGCCCGACGTGACGGTGCTAGTGCCGTGCTCGATCGGCAACCACGGCCGCACCACCAAGCGAATGAACGCAGCTACGGGCTACGGGCATTCGTGGGAGTGGCTGCTCTATCAGATGATCGGCCGCGACTTCGCGAACGAGCCGCGCGTACAGATCCACACGACTCGCGATGAGATGCAGTATCTATCCGTGCTCGGATATGAGCTCGCGTTTCACCACGGGCACCGGCTGCGATACAATGGTGGCATCGGCGGCCTCACGATCCCCGCGATCAAGGCGATGCACCGCTGGTCACAGTGGCGAGATTGCGACTACTATCACTTCGGGCACTTTCACACGTATTCGCCAGACATAGCGTCAATGACGTTCAACGGTTCGGTGATCGGCCCGAATCCGTACGCGTTCGCGATCGGCGCCAAGCCGGAGCCTCCGCAGCAAGCGTTCTACTTGCTCGACGCGAAGCGCGGGAAGACGGCGATGCACCCGATCTGGGTAGGTGAATCATGAATGCCACCGTTCCCGCCCCGCTACCGCCTAACCGAAGGGCACTCGATGCCGCCGCGTGCCCTGAGTGTGGCGGTTACGACGCTGACGAATGCCCTTGGTGCGACCCCCGACGCGCCACGGCGACCAAGCGCGACCACGGCAAACGCCGCTGGTCGCTCGTGCCGTGGGCGGCGCTCGGTGACGCGGTGGACGTGCTCACCGCCGGCGCCGCGGAGCACGGAGACTTCGGCTGGCGCGACCTCCCGAACGCTCGCGAGCGGTACTTCGACGCGCTCCTACGGCACCTCACAGCGTGGTGCGACGGCGAGCGCATCAACCGCGACAGCGGACGCGCGCACCTCGCGCACGCTCTCGCGAACGCGATCATTCTCGCGGCGCTCGATCGCGAGGTAGACGCATGAGCACATCGATCGTGATCGCCAGTGACTCGCTCGACGTGCTGCGACAGCTCGACGCGGCGACGTTCGACGCGGTGGTGTGTGACCCGCCCGCGGGCGTGGCGTTCATGGGCCGCGCGTGGGATAGCGCGCGCGGCGGGCGAGACGCGTGGATCGAGTGTCTCGCCGCGATCATGCGCGAGGCGTGCCGCGTCCTGCGACCCGGTGGGCACGCGCTCGTGTGGGCACTACCGCGGACGTCGCACTGGACCGCGATGGCATGCGAGAACGCGGGCTTCGAGATCCGCGACTCGATCTCGCACATGTTCGGTAGCGGATTTCCGAAGTCGCTCGACGTGAGCAAAGCGATCGACGCCGCCGCGGGCGTGACGCGTGAGGTCGTGGGGCGCCACGCGCACCCCGCCACGAGCATCCACACGCAAGGCGCGAGGACACTGCCGCTAGACGTCGACATCACGACCGCCGCGACCGCCGACGCGCAGCGCTGGTCCGGATGGGGCACCGCGCTAAAGCCAGGGCACGAGGTGTGGTGGCTGTGCCGAAAGCCGCTCGCGGGCACCGTCGCGGCGAACGTGCTCGGGCATGGCACTGGGGCGCTGCACGTGGACGCGTGCCGGGTTGCAAGCGACACGCCCGCCGCGACCGTCTACGGCGGCGCGAAGGGTGGTGGTGGTGTATTCGGTACTAGCTCTAAGTACACGACGGAGCCACACGACGTCGGCCGCTGGCCGCCCAACGTCGTACTGACGCACTCAGGAGCGTGCACCGACGCGGCGTGCGCGCCGGACTGCCCCGCGCGAGCGCTGGGCGCCGCCGCCCGCTTCTACCCGACGTTCGATCCCGACCCGATCGGGATAGAGCCGTTCGTGTACGTCGCCAAGCCGAGCACGCGCGAGCGCGAGGCCGGATGCGAAGCGCTTCCCGCGCGCGCGGCCGCGGAGCTCGTCGATCGCACCGCGGATAGCGCGGGCATGTCGTCACCGCGGGCCGGCGCCGGACGCACCGCGACCGCGCGTCACAACACGCACCCCACGGTCAAGCCGATCGCGCTCATGCGGTGGCTGGTGCGGCTCGTGACGCCCCCCGGCGGCGCGGTCATCGATCCGTTCGCGGGCAGCGGGACCACAGGGTGCGCGTGTGCGATCGAGGGCTTCGACTTCGCGGGGATCGAGCTCGACCCGGCGCACGTCGCGATCGCCCGAGCGCGCATCGCGTGGCACACGGCACACCCGACCGCGTTCGATCGAAAAGCGAAGCGCGATGCCGCGTAACGCGACGATCACAGTCTACCGCGGCGCGCGCAACGCCGTGCCGATCGCGCGCGATGAGCTATCGTGGGACGCGTTCGTCGCGGAAGTCGAGGCGCTGTGTCGCGAGGAGGACCCCGCGACCGACAAGCGCGACCTCGTGGCGTTCGGGCCGTACCGGCTCGCGCCCGGCACCACCCGCGCCGCGGACAACGTCGAGGCGATGAGCGCGATCGCGATGCTCGACGTGGATCACGAGGTCGACCTCGGCGCGCTCCGCGAGCGCATCCGCGCGCTCGGCGTGGCGGCGATCGTCCACGGTTCACCGAGCGACGACGAAGCCGGCGATCGCCGTGTGCGTGTGTACGTCGCCCTCGACGATGAGCACGCACCGAGCGACGCCGGACGCGTACGCCGCGCGGTCGCGGAGCTGCTCGGTGTGTGCGACGATCCGGCGACACACAACGCCGACCGGATCGGGTTCGTCGGGCGCCTAGCCGGCACCGCGCCGCGGTACGTCGAGCGCTTCGACGGAGCGCCGATCGCGCTCGCAGCCGTGCGGGATTGCGCCGCTTTCGGGGCATCGCGACCGGTATCCGGATCGGGCGAGAATCCCGCGCCGATCACACGGCCGACCGCCGCGAACGACGCGGCCGCCGCGGCGATCGTGGGCGCCCTCGGACCCGCCGCGGGGTGGGCCGGCAGCAAGCACCGCGTGGTCGGAGCGCTCGGCGGGATCTTGCGCAAGTGCGGATGGCCTCGCGATGTCGCCGGCGAGCTCGTGCGCACGTGGATCGCGAACGACGCGCGCGACGTGGACGCGGGTGTGCGATGGGCGACCGCGGCGTGGGATCGCGAGGCGTCGGAGGTGAGCGGCCGCCAAGCCTTAGACGCCGTGGTCGGCGCCGACGTGGGCCGCGTGATCGAGGAGTGCGCGCTGCTTCCGTGGCGTGCTCGCGGTGCGGCCGCACCGGACGCGGATCGCCCGCCCGCTATCGACGCGGGCGACTACGCTACGCTGCGCCGCGTTCGCCTCGACGTGATGCCGCCGCCGATGCGCTACGTGGTGCCGGCGCTCGAGCTGGCGCCGGGGAAGGTGTCGGCGATCCAGGGCTTCGCGAACGCGGGTAAGACACCGTTCGCGCTCGTGCTCGCGACGTGCGTCGCCGCGGGGATCGACTTCCTGGGGATGAGCACCGTGCGCACCTCGGTGGCGTACTTCGATCACGAGGCCTCCCCGCTCACGCAGGAGCGCGCTATCCGGATTCGGTGCGGGCTAGGCCTCGATGTCGCGCCGGCGGGGCTGCACCTTTTCAACGCCGAACCGTTCAGCTTGGCGCTAATCGCCGACGCGCGGCAGGCGATCGCCGATCACCAGATCGGGATGATCGTGATCGACACGTACAGCTCCGCGCTGCCCGACGACGGAGGCTCATTCAACGACTCAACGTTTCGCTCGTGGGCCACCGCGCTAGGCCGCATGAGCGCGGAGCTCGACGTGGTGGTCGTGATCCTGCTGCACGAAGCTAAGACCGGATCGGGACTGCGCGCTATCAGCGGCCACGGCTCACTCGCTGGCGCGCTACAGGCGGCGATCGCCCTGACGCACCCAGACGAGGAGGACGTCGCCCGTGTGCGCGTGTCGTGCGCACGCGCCACGCGCAAGGGATTCGCCCCGTTCGACGTGGTGTGGTCGGACAGCGAGGACGCGACCGCGCCCACCGGCGACGCGCTAGTCGCTACGCGCGAGGCCGCCGCCGCACCCGCCGTGACGGCGCCCGCGGCGGCGCGCAACGCCCGCGCGATCGCCGACACCCGCACTGCCGGCGAGGCTATCATGCGCAGCGCCCCACGCGGCGTGACTGTGCCGCGTAGCGAGCTGATCGCCCTCGGCGGCGAGTCGCGCGCGGCGTGTGTGCGCGCGATACAACGGCTTGTTGCGGCGGGATTGATCGCGTACTCTCCGCCCGCGGCGTACGGCGTGTCCGCCGCGGGCGCGACGGCGGACGCTCTCGCGATCGCCACCGCGCTAGGCGCGGTCGGTGGGTTCCAGCGCTAGCCTAGCCACCCCGCCACCGTCGTCACCACGCGCTCGACGTCGGCGGCGATCGAGTCGGCGACCCACTCATGCGAGATCGCGCTGTGGCCGCTCATCGGGCCCCGCTTGATCTTCGCGGCGGCCTCCACCCGCGCGTGATTCGCGTCGCGGTACCACGACCACCGTGACGTGGCCCACTCGATCACCGGGGTGGGATGCGCACCCGCGGCGAGCAGACACCACACATCCGCGAGGATGTCGTGCTTGGGTGCGTCGGCGCGATCCGCGCCGCTCGCGCCAGCGTAGGCCGCGGTCGATCGATCACGGGCGAAGCGCGCAGCGTCGCGGCACCGCTCGGCGATCGTCGCTGGCAGCGCGGCGCGCCCGGCGGTGAGCCTGGCGAAGTCCGCGGACGTCACGACGTCACCGCGAGCGCGGCGTCGATCGCCCGACCGATCAGCGCCTTGCCGAAATCGCACCCGGGCCACGGCGTGCGCTCCTGGATCTCGCGCACCAGTCCGGATCGGATCACCAGCAGTGCCGCCCTACGCTCCGCACGCGCGGCCGCGATCGCGGCGTCCCGGGCGGGCAACGGGCCCTGGTCATCGGCAGGAGCGAGCTCCCGGCTCGACACCCAGATATCGCCGTCATGCAGCCGCACCCGGGCGTCGGTCATGGCCGGCCCCAGCGGCTCCCACGCGGTCACGACGCCGAGCTCGCCGCGGAATCGCACTACGCGGCCGATCACGACGTCACCGCCCACCGCCCGTCACGGAGCACCGCGAGGCCGGAGCCGCGGAGCGACGCCAGCGCTCGCGACGTCGCACGGGACCCGCACGCCACGCGAGCGCGCAGCTCCTGCTCCGTGAGGCCATCGGGCGCCTCGACGAGCGCATCCACGATCGCGTCCCGGGCGGTCGTGGTCGCGGCTGCCGCGGCGGCCGCGCGGGTGGCGTTCGCCCCCGCTCCAGCGGGCGCCGCCGCGTCGAAGCGCGCGCTCGCCGCCACGACGCGCCGATACGCCATCGATATCGCCGAGCCGCGGGGTAGCGGTCGACCGCGAGACACCGTCGCGTACGCGCGGCGGCACAGCGTGGTGAGATTGCTCAGGGCGTCGAGTAGATCGTCTTGGTCGCTCATCCGGTACCTCCTAGGTCAGGGTCGCCGGATGCACTCCGCGTGCCTACGTAGCGAGGGGCGAGCGGCACCACTCCGCGGGACCCCGTGTGCATATGACCGCCCGTGTGCGAAAGATCAACGATCACAACTACTTACGCCAGTGCGCCTTGTGTTTCACACACTTCCATTTACAGTGTACCCTAAGGGTGCCGATGGGCTGAGGCGTGCAACCGGCATGTAAAAGATCAATGATCTTCGCTACTTACGCCCGCTGTGCCTCGGTGTCCCGAGCACCGCAGAGCCGCGCCCCCTAGGGGGACCCCCTTAAGGGGGCCCCCGGGGGCGGGCGCGAGCTATGCCACGGTGCGCGGCGTGTACCGTGGGCACCACGCGGTGGCGATCGGATCCCCGACGACGCGGTGCCACCGGCGCCCACCCGGCACCCCGCAGGTAAGGCACCGCCGTCGCGCGTGGCGGGGTCACGGTGCCCGTTTCGCCGCGAGGTGTGGTCCTTGGACGTCTGCGATCGAGGGCTCCGCCGTGGCCCCGTCTAGCGCCAGCACGGCGCGATCGTGGTTATCCCCGGTGATTATCGCGTATGGTCACTGCACTATATGACCACGCGTGACACGTAGTGCATTGTCATCGGTTGTCACTGTACGGATCGGCGGCCGTCGCGCACCATGACACGGCGATCATGGTGAGCTTTCCGCAGTGATTACGCCCGCTTAGCCCGGTGTGCGCGTCACGCGGCCGCGCCGCATGATCTCGGTGTCATAGCGGGTAATCGCTAGCCGTTACGCGTGCTTAGCGCGAGACGCTGCGCCTACCATGATCGCTGTGCCATGGTCGACCCCCTCGCGGCGGGGTATACGCCCCCCGGCACGGCCTTCCACGA
>Ga0209319_1000550_pt1 | contig 45450 bp, 50 predicted proteins | sample RifGroE2_FD_184000 | JGI IMG/M metagenome (GOLD analysis project Ga0209319, IMG submission 184000) | Groundwater microbial communities from Rifle, Colorado - Groundwater E2 (SPAdes) (version 2) | ecosystem: Environmental > Aquatic > Deep subsurface > Groundwater | place: Rifle, Colorado, United...
CAGTATTGAAAAAAATTATTTTAATGCTATTATTGCGCCCATTCCCCGATAGCTCAGTCGGTAGAGCAAGTGGCTGTTAACCACTGGGTCGTTGGTTCGAGTCCGACTCGGGGAGCCAACTCTATCTAAGTCTTCCAAACAACACAGTCTCTACACGTTTTATTCGTTGCCGCATTGTTGCCGCAAATTCGGCTCTTTCCCAAATGAGGGGGCACTATCCTTAACCACATAACACTCTAACTCGTAATCGATAATTGTCAAAATCATTAGTTTTTCTGCTCAAGCTACTTTTTAAAACCTAAATACACCCAGTAAACTAGTCCAAACAGCCAAATAGGAACGCTAGCTAAGATAAAAACCATTCCAAAGCCTTCATAGAAGGTAAGAGTCAATAATAGTACGAAAGCAGTAATAGCTATCAATTGAGACTTTTGGTTTCTGGTCTGACAGTTAGGCCCAAGCAATATCCAATACGCCAACCAGTTTAAAAAAACAGGCATGGAGGCAAAAATAAAAATTTGAATGCTTTGACCCAGAAACTGGGTAGACACACCCAGGTAAGTCATAGTCAAGTAATAATCAGAAAAATCACAATAACCAAACGTGCAAAAACTAATAACCAATATAATCCATAAACAAGAGAGCGCCAAACATAATCGTTTTATACCTCGAACTCCTTTGAAACATTTGTAGAGGCTATCTCTCTTCTGAGTTATATATATTTTTCGCTTCAAGAAAATTTGGTAAATATAATCGAAAAACAAAGCAATTATCACAATACCTATGGCAAGAACAACATAAGCCGCGGTCAATCCAAAACCGAGCCCCAACATAGCTATAAACAAACTGAAATAGGAATGTTGCTTAATACCATACTTCTCAATAATCCCCCCAATAAAAGAAGAATTCCGTATTTTTATATCATTGGATTGAGCGGTAATGTTAGGTTGTTTATCTGATTGATTATAATTAGATGTCGTTTGCGTTTGTGGATCATTTGTATTTTGAAATGGCGCTGATTGAGATGGATATGTTTTTGTTATATCTTGGCCCGCATATGGATCAACAATTTTTTGAGAAACAGGAGGTTGCGCATTCGATAACGAATTCAATCCTTCATCATCAAAATTAGAAGAAGGGATAGATATAGTCTCTAATCCTTTTATATCGCTAAAATCATCCGGCGTAGCGACTTGTGTAGGAGCACTTTGCGCTGGAACACCTTGTATAGGCGCCTCCACTACATCAGCAAAAATCACTCCCGTCAAAACTGATAATGTTATGACTAACATTATTGCAATAACGTGTTTTGCATTAATTTTCATCAACCCCCCGCCTAGTTAAGAAAACACCAACTCTATCAGACTTATCCCGCCAAAAAATGTTTTTATTTTCTTATTTTACAGATGAAGCGGGCTTGATCTGCCCTGATTGCATTAATTTATAATGCTCTAATTCTGTTAATTCTTTTTCTAAAACCTCAGCATTATCAATTAACCTTATGGCCTTATCAAAATCGATGCTTTTTAGCTTATTAAGGTAAGGTTCCGTTAATTCGACATCCAAGGCAGTTAACCTAACTAGCAAAGGAGGATGAGTGTCTATTGGATGCACGGTACTACTTTTTCCAATTTCATTTTTCGCGAAACTATCAAAAATAATATTGCAAATCTCACTAAAAAAATCTGAGGCATTTATGATTTGTTTTCCATTAGACAATGCTTCTTTCATTTTTTCCATGGTAAATTGCCAGGCGTATTGATACACATGTGTTTTGACAAGCGCGGAAGCCATTTCTTCTTTAGAGGTTATACTCGCTCCAACGCTATCAGCATGCAACTCTCTTTGTCGATTAATTGCCTTTTCTGATTTCGCAAATGCGGTAATAAAAACAAACATAAAAATAGAAGAAGGAGTAAGCGCCAAGTGAATCAATCCGTTCTTACTGTTTGGACACTGTAATGAGGAAGCTGTGTCAATTGATCCGCGATATATCGGATAAAACTTTTTGCTCCATTTAGTATCCTCTCCACTAAAATGCCCCATCTCGTGCCCGATTATTGCAGATAATTCATGTTTCGATAGAACCCTACAAAATGGTAGCGATAAAAACAATATTCTTCCATCAACGTCTCCATCAAGACATACCACTTTAGACTCAATCACAAAAAAAGTTGACTCCATTCCTGCAATGATTACATCTGGGGCTTGTGTGCCTACTTGTTTCGCTAACGATTCTACGAATTCCCAAATTATCGGATATTCTTTTTTCTTCAGAATTCTTCCAAATACTTTGGCTTTAATCTCTTTTATTGGCATGATCGCTTTGATAAAAACTTCTATCGCAGTCAAAGAACCTACGATGGCAAGACCACCTATTAAAAACAGATGGATCCGCTCTAGATAAAATAATTCAGCAAGATATACACTAAAAACGAGAACCCAAACATCAACTGCTACAAGAATTGCCGCGCAAAGTTGGGATATAAATAATCCTGGTCTAAATATGTAAAAAAGAATATTCCTATTTTTCAGTGAAAAGATTCCAAGAAGATAAATAAAAACAAAAGCGAGTATTGTGAAAAGCAAAATTATAGCGGAGCCATATTTTAAAAGTTTGCTTTGCTTATAGCTGTCACATGTGGAAGAAAATTTCGGATTAAGATTTGTTTGGGCACAAAAATCTGATAATTTTATTTCATTTATAGCAGGCTGATTCCCTCTTAAATCAACCCCTCTTGTCTCCTTGATAATCTGTATGGCCGCATTCTGATATTGTTTTTCATATCCATGAGAAACCAAACTCCCAACCAAGAAACCAGCGATAGGGATTATAGCTATCACGGCAAAAATATGAAAAATACTCTTTAAGTTCTTCATGGTTTCTCCAGTTTTAGGGATGAGTCACTTTACGCCTTATTTTTGCGATTAACCAATTTATACCCACTACAAGTATCGTTGTTATAGCGATAAATATAAATAATGGAAATTGAACATCCTCATGCAGATGAATGGAAGATAGCATCATGAAAAAATGCTCTCCGGAAATTAACCATGGAATTATGTAGTATCCTTTAATGTCTTTTGTAGTTAACGAGGATGCATCTTCGAAACTCCAACATACAAGAGCGCTGACACCAAGCAACATGGAAATGCTGTTAAAAAATGAAAAAGGTACTGGCCCAGGAGAAAGTTGCATATAAGGAGCAATCATAGGTCCAATAATTAATAGGAATTTCGCCATAAAAATCCAAAAAACTATAGATGCGTTTTTTGAGCAGCGCCAAACAATAATTGGTGCCGTTAGAGATAGCAGGGCCATAAATGTTAATATTAAAGTGGATGTGATAAAGACAATGAATGAAGATGTGGAATTAAAAAAATTAGAGATTAATAAAAATTGACTAATTATGTGAACCAACATGGCTGGTAGTGCATAAATCAACCACCATGCTTGATATAATTTCTTTTCTCCCTTCCAAAATCTCCTCATCAGCGAAAACATAAGCAATTGCCTCCCTTCAGAACTGAGTACCCACTATTTCTCGTCAAAAATCACAGCAGATATTACCACCTATAGGTTGTGTTTAAAAGGCCGAGCAATCTTTAACATGTTATAAAATTAATCCAGTAAAGATTGTAAAAAATGGCACGAGCAGAAACGTATCACAAGCCCGACAAAAGATTACTCAAAAAGGTTGGCGCTCAAATCAGAATGTTTCGCGAAAATCTTGGATTAACCATAGAACAACTTAGCAATCGAGCAGGAATAAACCCAAACTATCTTCAACGCTGTGAAACAGGGAAAGCGAACCCTTCTATTTCTGTGATGGCCTCTATCCTGAAGGCTCTTAATTTGTCCTTTGGGGAATTTTTCAAAACTAATTTTTAGATCTTTGTTTTTCTATAAGACGGCAACATCACATTATTAGGGCGGAAATGTTATTGTTATCCCTTAGTACGGGGTTATTGTGCCGCCAATTTGCTTGACCATTATTTCTCTTTCAATCGATTGCTTAACCCACCAAGCTGCATGAGCGCTAAAAGTTAAGCCTCGATCGACATTGAAATGCTCTATGGCTCGAACAAGCGCTTTACGGCCGATCATCCTCAGCTGAGTTTTAGGTAATGAGGTTTGATGGGTATATTGCAATACCAGTTCTTCGATAAGCTTTAAATGGGCGTCAATCGATTGAAGACCAGATTGATTCTGTGCACTTGCTATTGATTGATAATTCAACATAGCCCTAATCCCCCTGCGCTCTTGCTGCGTTCGTTTGTTTTGTCGGATAGACGTAAATCAATTGCTCAATTTCAGCTAGGCGATCGTTGGCTTTATCGATACCATTATTACTCGCACAAATAAATAAGCTTCGAGCAAGATTATAGCGCTGCTGCTGAAAAAGAATTTCGGCTAATTCAAACGTGGCTTTGATATCACCGATTGATACTTTATCCAAAAGGCTTTTCGGGATTGCGTCATTGGGATGGCTCATGGCTTTTCACCTTTTTGTCTAATTTGGTAGATGATGGCATCGAGGACCTTATTAATCTCCTCATCTTGCTGAATGGTTTCTCTGACGACGAGAGAAAGCTCATGTGCCTCACGATGTGCGCCGCTCATTGTCACAAGTCCTAAGACTTTTCGAGCCGAATGGTAGCAGTGTTGCTCATAGTAACTTTTGCCCAGTTCATAGGCTTCACTCAGTCTTTTGCCTTGAGCCGCTTGTTCGATCAATTCAACGTCGAGTGTTTCGAGAAAATCAGTCGTCATTGCTCTGAATCTCCTCGTCATTCGCCTCGCGTGCGTCTTGAATCTTTTTGTAGATTTCTTCGCGGTGTACGGACACTTCCTTTGGGGCTTCAATGCCAACTCTTACCTGATTACCTTTGACTGATAAAATAGTAACCATAATTTCATGATCGCCAATAACCAGGCTCTCACCGATACGTCTTGATAGTATCAACATAACTTTTCTCCTTGTGATGATAATAAATATAAAAAAGGCTTGCCTGCTGCAGGAATTACAACAGGCAAACTTAGTGTGAACTGCCGTCCTTTTTGCTTTTGATTCGCTTCCTGGTTTATTTTATTTTTGTTATTGGTTGCTTTGTTATCGCTGCTTATAACGCAAATTTGAATGTCCGCGTTTAATTCGGTGAGAAATCTTTTAGTTAGCGCTACATCATGTTTTTCTGAATTTTTTAAGAAAAATAGATCATTTGGTAAACCCATATAACCGATTCCGGTGGATTTGCGTATAGGTAGAATTTCACTGAGATTGGCGTCTTGCGCATTATGCTGACAAAATCCGCCACAATGTTTTTGAATGCTCTTGCTTTTTTCCATGTCATCCCCGCTTGTTAGCGAGGACACTACTCAAGTCCGTTTATTATTATTCTTTATGCCTGAGGCTTGTGCCCTCAAATATTTCAAACTTACCTTAATTAAAAGGTTGATCACTATTTGGTCGAGCTGTAAGGTACCAATAAGTTGTTCGAAATCCCATTCGTCTAAAACCCTTCCGATTTTCGGGGGGCGTTTCTTGATTATGGGATATAAGTTTTTCAAGGATTTTTTATGAAGAATATTCGGTTATCGCAAAACCCGTGGATTGTTTGCTTTCCTGCCAGCTTGTTTTTCTTTTATGAATTTATTCAAATGACGATACTGAATACATTAGCACCATCAATCATGAAAACTTTTTCGATAAATGCGCTTTTTTTGGCGAACTTATCATCATGCTATTTCTATACCAATTTACTTTTGTTGATTCCTGCAGGATTATTGTTAGATCGATTTTCTGTTAAGGGCCTACTCATTGCCTTCATGTCTATTTCTGTAGCTGGAACAATCGTTTTTTCTTTTGCATCCTCGTTATGCATTGCTGAGTTTGGCAGATTATTATCTGGTATTGGCGGCTCTATCGTTTTCATTGGGGGAATAAAGTTAATCTCACGTTGGTTTCCACAAATAAAATTGCCTTTTGTCATCGCTCTTTTTACAACGATTGGTTATTTGGGTGGCATGGTTGGCCAAACTCCTTTTGTTATTATTAGCGACCATTATGGATGGCGAATCAGTTTACGGATATTAAGCGCTGTTGGTATCGTCATATTAGCATTAATATATCTTTTCGTTAAAAATGCTCCCGATAATGTGAAGATGCCTTCTACTAAATCCAACGAATTATTAACTATTTTTATTAGCTTGAAATTAGCTGCCCAAAATATCTATACGTGGCTGGGTGGTTTTTATACGATGTTTATGAATTTGCCGATCATTATATTAGCCTCATTATGGAGTGGTTTGTATTTAGAGGAAACTAGCCACCTTTCTAGTATGACAGCATCTTTTGTAACATCAGCACTGCTATTTGGCGTCATGATTGGCTCTATTATTGTAGGGTGGATTAGCAGTCAATTTAAAACAAAAAAAATCATCATGATTTTAGGGCCCTTACTATCCCTCATCACAATCTTCGCGATTATTTTTTTGGGTCATCTTCAGCTTGCAATATTATTGCTCCTGTTTTTTTGCCTTGGCTTTTTTTCAAGCGCCCAATGTTTAGGATATCCTGTCATCATAGAAAATAATAATCTAAAAGTTACGGCAATCGCCTGTGGCATTGGCTCTATGTTGGTTCTTGGCGGAGGAGCGTCATTGAAAATATTGTTTGGGGTTATTCTTGATATCACATGGAGCGGGGTTTTACAGAATGGGGTTAGGATTTATAGCTTACATGGGTTTAGATGGGCGCTTAGTATCTTGCCAATAGGATTTCTCTTGTCTCTTGTAATCGCCATCCTAACAAAGGATGTTCCCAGTAAAAAACTAACTTAGCAGTATTTTATATAATTCCGTGAGCAGATGTTCTGCTCGCTCCCTTGGAATAATAGGTTTTACGTAATGCAGATTTATAGAAAGCTGATTCGCAAAACTGAGTATCGTTATAAAAAATGTATCCTGATTTCTTGAATGCGCATGACAACTACCTGCAACATTACAATTCACTAAGTGTAAATTTTTAACAGGCGATATCAAATTTATTTTCCCGAGATTGCTCACTGAAAGCGCTGGCTCATCGACTCGCATCGATTCAATTAAATATTCTGGTGTCGTAAACTTGCTCGTAAAAGTTTCGTGACGTTTCATACGCTTAATAAAATCATAAGAATCTTTTTTTCTTTTAATATCATCTTCAATAAAGCGAGCGAGCGCCCAAATATCAGCCTGTTTATCCACTTTATAGTCCGCAAGAATGCAACTGCTATAAAACCCTAATATGTTATTTTCTAATGGTGTTTTGAGAAAAGGCCTTGCATCTATTAAGCTATTGCACCCTATATGCACACTGTCATTCAGATCGGACTGAAAATGAAATAAATTCTTTCTAAGCATCAAGCACAAACAAGCACATAAAAATGCATGTAACGATATTTGCTTTTTTTTGCACGCACCATACACTAAAGTAAACTCACGTTTTGAAAGCGTTAAATTAACAAAGCCCGTATTTCGTTGAGATATTGGAATATGTAAATAGAGCGAACGATATTTACTTTCATTGGGATTATCAAACAAAGGACCCAATGAGGTTGTTTCACCGCACAGATCTGGAAATAATTCATTAATGGGCGGCGCAAAAGGGTGCATAACCGGCGAGACATCCAATTGGTTTTCTATTGTATCAATCTCATCCAATAGCTCTTGAAATAGAGCCATGAGTGATTTGCCGTCACATATAAGATGCTGCAAAACTAAGAACAAGTAAAATCCTGTACCGAAATTCACTTGAACGACTTTGAATAACGGCTTACCTTTTTGATTAAGCTGTTCTATTAGCAGCTGTTCGGTCTTTTCTGTCCAACAGTTTTGAATGTTATCATCATGTAAGATAGACAAAGGGGTATCCGTACCGGTAGGTAAGGAGCAAAACTTTGGTTTAAACGAGGGCTCATTTTCAATTGATACGCTGAGCATGGCATGTTTTTTTTGCAATCTTTTTATTGCTTCTCTTAATATCTCCACGTCTAATTTTCCAGAAAATTCCGCGATAAAAATGACATTATGAGGTGTGATCAAATTAAGCAAATATAATCTGTTTTCGGTTGGGCTGAGCTCTCTGATAAACGGTTGCGTCATGTTTCAATAGTCTCTTGAGTATGTATTGTCTTTTTACCGTTTTCCTTGGCGCCTTTTGAAATGCTAATGCAATTCTGTACAAAGCAGCTTGCTGGGGAGAAATTATATTTTTGTTTTTTATATAAAATAAACCGCGTATCTATTTTGGGAATGTCTTCGTTATTTTTGATTCCAAAATAGCTGGTATTATTACCAAAGTGAAAAAAATCAAAAAAAGTCGTTGGGATAATATCATTGATCAATGATTCCCCAAGGTAGATCTTTTTTTCATCGAAAAATGTTTTAAAATGATTCACAAGGCTTTTAATTTGTATGAGATCCGTCACTATACTCTCTGGCTTTCTCTTTCTTGGCGTTGATTCAAATAAAGTGGGATTGTGAAGCGAATAATAAATCGGCTGCTTCCCTGTAAAGGTTTGCGGCTCCATAATAGTGGGCGCATATTGCAGTTTGTAATTATCCATATAAGCGTCTTTAACGAGAGAAAATGGGCCTCCTTGATCATCAGTTGATGGTCCAAATCCAGGTAATTCGCCAATGGAAAGTTTAATTAAATGTTTAACGGTATCTAACACATAAGGATCTGGTTTATTATGTATTTCAGTTAATAGATTGGCGAACGTATGCCACACAAAGTCAAACGTTAATCCATTTCTTGGTATTCCTGTATATTGAAACAAGTACTGATGTAAAAAATAATAAAATTTAAGCCAGTGATAATCTTTGCTGTTTTTTTTGCTGTCTTCGAACCATGTTTTTGAAAAAAACAATATGTCCACATACCATGTTTCATTTGGATTATTGTGAACAATATGACTGAATAATTCCGAATGATTAAATGTTGACGGGGGCTTGGCGGCAAAGCAATTGACGCTCGACATTAATCGGTTATGCGATGTGTTGTCTCCAATGCTGGGCAACATGAAAGCAGAACGCAATCCGGCTGAAATATCCCAAACATTTCTGATGCAAAATGATTTTTTTGGTTCTAAAACCTCAAGTAATCCTAAGGGGACTCCCGCCTTAAACACGCCCAGTGTCGTTATATTTTTTCCTATTTCACCATAAACTTCGACGGAATTATTCAAAATGAGCCCCAACGGAAGAGAGGAATAAGAAAGATCGTTTCTTATTTCAGCAGGAATAGATTGATGGCTGAGGTTGATCACACCCCCATTCTTTGTTGGAACATTCAATCCGTTTCTATCCGATATTTTTGTCATATAAGGATATCGGAATCGATACAATTTCAATTTTTTATTCGGAGATAATTGATTAATGACAGACGTTAATTCGCGGTTGATTTTCTCGAGCGGCTTTTTTATTTCATCCCATGTCAGTTGTTCGACATTCAAATCCTTGTATTTTTCTACATTAACCATCGGAAAGTGCTCCCTCAAAAAAAACTTCTTTATTATCACTTAACCATAAAGGTAATTTTGATGCACAAGGTAATACCCCTAAAATATTTGGATAAAGCGAACGAATAGCATCAGGGTCTTCTTTCTTGCTGATTAACAGCATTTTCACGGCAGCATTTTGTGATAACTCCATATCGTTTTTTGAATCTCCAATAAACAAAGCTTTTTCTTTTTCAAAATTCAGTGATTTTATGATGTCTAATAGCATGTCAGGATGTGGTTTCATACATAACTCATCCATGCACTTATAGGTTTTAAAAAAATGGCTAATCTGTATGGCTTTTAAATCTCTCTCGAGAGACTTTTTATCTCTATTCGTAGATATTGCCAAAGTGTGCCCTTGATTTTTTAGATGATCCAATGCCTCCATGACGCCTGAAAATAAGATTATTTTTTGTAATACTTCGCCTTCTAAAATAAGCTCGAACTCTCTTTTTAGCTTCGTAATTTCATCTTGAGATATCTGCGAAAATATCGTTTGCGTTGCTGCTTCGAAGCTAAGCCCAATGACGCCCACTATATCTTTTTCATTTGGAATGGCGTTTAGAATAGTTTTGGATGCCTGTTGATAGGCTTCAATAATAGCGGCAGAGGAATCACAAAGCGTTCCATCCCAATCGAAAATGATCAGCTTATATCCATTACTCATCTAAAGAGAATCTCTTTATTTGCAAAGCTAATTTTATGTGGTCCATTATATTTTGCAGCACTGCTGTTCTATCTCCGAGAACATGACCAATCGTCCTGACCGAGTAGTGCTGCATTTCTATTATATCGTTTTTTGTGGGTTTCAAAAGAACAATCGAGCCAATCATTCGATCAATAATTGATCTGGATTTACGGACAAGGAAGGTCATTAAATCCAACCCGCTGAATTAATGTTTTTTCCTAAAATGTCATCGTTTTTAAGTTCTTTCGATACTGAGCGATCGCTTTTAATGTATCTCTCACTTCAGCCGAACGACTGCCATGTTTATAAGCATTCATTTTGCTGATAGCTTTCCCTTCAGGTGTCTTTACGCCTGCCGATTTCCACGGTTTCCATTGCCGGATGAGCTCGGATTGCCTCAGACGTTCTTCGAAAGTCCAGCGTCTCATTTTCCTTCTCCTCGATTAATAATTCGTTTGCAGATTTTTTATTTTTTTCAGGAACCGGCTGTCCGTTATTGATTTGTTGGTTAACAGAATTGTTCTGTTGCTTAATGAAAGTTGCGGGGGCTGGGTTTTTTAGCTGGTTGATTGCTAAAATCGTTTTTCTGCAGGCGTTATTTACCTTGATTGCAACATCGGTATACACCTGCCATTGCGGTATCGTCTCGCTCTTAGATGCGCGAATTGAAGCGTAAGTAAACAAAGCTTGTAGTGATTGCATTTGATTAATAAGAAGTGATTCTAATAAATGCGAATTGCCTTCGCAGATACTTTTTTGCTGCCTCATCAACTCTTCGAGTAACTTGGCTAACGGCAATTCTTCTGGGCGGAATATATGTTGAATTGTTAATGCTGCGCTACCAAGCGGATTGGTGAGCAAGTCCGTCAGTAACGTTCGATTGGTTTCTGCTTTGTTTTTATCAGATGGGCGCTGTGCTTTTTTCCCCGAGTTCATGTTTTTTCCTCTGTAAGTAGTTTAATGAGTAACTTAAGAATGCTGAGCGAGCGATTGAATTATGCTCGCCACAACAGCTTTATATTTATCATCACTTCTAACAACGTTGAGCAGTCGCTCTAAACAGGTTATTGAAACTTTCAGACCGGCTATTTTCTTATCAAAATCGATAACCGCTTTTTGCAAGACCTCTGTTTCGAGTGATAGTTTAGACTCTTCCAGTTCGGATTTTGGTTTTGCGATTGAAATTCTCGAAGCAACAAATTCGAGAGCATCGCGATCGCCGGCAAGCGCTTGATCTCGAAGCTGAGTGAGCACCTGTTTCTTCACCTCTGGCGTAAACACGTTATCCCATAGCTTCTGTCGAGCACTGGTATTCCTGCCAGCGGGGTTTGGATTGCACCCAGGTAAGAAGCGTCCTTTTTCATCCTTTAAAATAAGTTTTTCACGCTGCTCTTCTTTTTGCTCATCCATCAAAACCGATCCGATAATGGATTCATTTGTAGTTTGTTTTTCGTGTGCCATAACTTTCTCCTATTTATTAAAAATTGATTTTCATTGAGATTTGCTAACGAAAACTTTTTGATTTTCAATAACCTCCTGCTCAAAATATGATTTGCACCTTCGCCATTTATTACTTTCCGGTCGATACCCTTTAACCGAGTCCACAACACAAATACCTTTAAAATTCAGGTTGTCGCAATATTTGCATTTAACACGCCCCCATAAACGGAACTCATCGAATATTTCCTTGAGCTCTTTCGCAGAAAGATGTTTTTCTTGGTGTGACAAGTGTAGCAGGTGTGACAAATCGTTATAACCCTTGCCAACCGTGGCTTCCACGCTTGCATCGTCGTCACACATCAAATGAATCGATTGTGTGACTGGTGTGACAGGAGACTCCTTATCTAAGTTTTTGTCACACGCGTCACACTTATCAACCTCACAAGGTGTATCACCAGTATTGTTATCCAACTCATTGTTAATAAAGCCTCTCCTGTTTTCCGGCACACCGTCACACTTGTCACACCTATTTTTAACGCCAATGCTGATCAGCCATTCATCGAAATAATCATTGCGCATCATCATCTCCCAAAACCAAATGACTAAAATGGTAGAAGCGCCTTGTCTCGTTGGTATCAGGAGCGCGTATAGGGGTGGTGGATTTTCCTTCGCTATCAGGAAGCAACCATCCACGTTCTTTACAAATTTTTACGACGAATTTACAATCTAATCCTTTACAAATCTCTGTTTTAAAAATTGCAGTATCAACAAAGAATTCCACCGAATTGTTATCATATTTTACAAACCCAACTCGATTTATCGTTCGCCTCTGTAACGCCTCAGGGTCTGAGGTCTTAAATTCTTCCCATTTTGTAAATCGTGATTCAGAATGAAGCTGGAAAAAGCTCCTTATTTGCTGAAGAGCTTCTGTCTCTTCTTTAGGCTTGTGTCCTCCACGGCAACTAACCCAGGATTCAAAACATTTTTTTGCTGCCTCAACAGCGTCATTTTCCTGCCATCCTGTAATGCCTAATCGAGTAGCCAAATCACCCGCAGCGGCTATGATCGCAAACCTAGCCGCCCCTCGCTTCACCTGACCATCTGCATTTGTTGGGCAATATTCTTTAACAAAATCATTTATCATTTTGCTCAAGCTTGTTTTGAGGTCTTCCGGATTAATGGCGATTTGCTTTAAAAATTCTCTGATTGGCATTCCGTGGCATTGGCTTGCAGCTTGGCTCAAGTAACGAGAAAAAACATCACCATTTTCAAAACCATGTAAATTCTCAAATACTCCAAAGCCATCGCCAGCATCTGCGCTGATATCAATCAATCTCACTTCCTGCCCCGCTTTTATTTTTTTCCCAATACTGCTCATGTGATCAGCTAAACTTATTTCCCCTGCTGAGAGAAGCAGCAACCTCCAACTTGTCTTTCGTCGCGTAGTCCCATCTTGCTTGCTACGAATTTTCCCAGAGCCATTGGCTAGCATGTAGGCCACCTCCCCAGCCTCTTTAGGATCAACCTCGGATAGCTCATCCAAGCATAAAAGACAGTCATTATGTAACTTGGCCGTACCCTCCAATCCATTGGCCGTTGCACGCCAGCGTTGTAATCTTTTTTGCGACCCCCATACCGAACATGCAACTTTGAGAAGCGTTGTTTTTCCAGAGCTACTCGCTCCACGAAAATGGAACCCTCCGTTTTCTTCGCCGCACACATTAAGTAAAGGCGCTGCAAAAGACGTACTCACAGCAAAAACTAAACGTGAGTTTCCACTACAAAATTTACCAACATGTTCTTTCCAATCGTCTTCTGTTCCGGCAACTTCGAACCCTTCTAAAAAACCAGAATTAGTTTGTAAATAGACTTTATTTTCAGAGGGGCCAAAAGTTTCGTCAGGTAAAACGAAAATATTTCCATGCCATCCCACGACATCAGTGCACAGTGCCGTCGTTTGGGGCTTAGATGATTGAAGATAATTGGTTAATAATTCCCGTGCTTTGCGACTTGCTGGGATGTTAACCCCCATACTTAATAAAATTCGCCGATACTCTGCTCCGTCAGTAGCAAGCATTTCCATTGGCATCGACCAACGGTGTGTCACTCCGTCAGGATCTTTAAATTCCAGCAATCGACCATGGCTTTCGCTAACTTTATCGCGTGTACGCGCAACGATATCAATTCGAGAACAAACAAAAATTCGCGGCAACGCATCACCACCTTCATCTTTCGGTTCAAAATACACACCATCCTTGATGAGACAATAACCATCTGGAATAGCGCAACTAACCTCTATGCATTTCGCAGAAGCTAGTTGCTGCTGTACGACAGCTGATCCCTCGAGGAAATAAAGATCATTGAAATCAGTAGGCTTGGAATCAGTATTTTCAAACTTGGGCATTATAAATTTTGCATTGATTGCTTTTGCCGTTTCCTTTGCTTTTTCAACGCCAATATTCCCTTCTTTCCTAAAAGCATCGTTATCAGCACAAACGATAATTTCAGTATTAGGGTATTTCTTTCGAAAGACTTGAGCGACCGAGAAAAGATTATTCGCGGTAAATGCAACTACCACACCGCAATTTGTTACCTCATGAACAGTCGCTGCCGTCGCGAAACCTTCAGCGATATAAAGTTTCTCCTTGATTTCGCCGATAGTGAAGCAACAACTATTAATCGCCCCGTTTTTTAAGAATCGCTTATTCCCTTCAGCGCTTATGAATTGCAAGCTGCTCAACCCTGAGTTTTCATCATACAATGGAATTATTAGCAAGTTCTTGCGAAGCCTAGCTCCATGCAATTTAATTTTTTTGTGCTCCAAATACGGATGACTCGAAAAGTTTTTTTGCGCGTGATCCCAAATATAACGTGCCTTCAATTTTGCTTTTTCTCGTTCAGCTAATTGCTTATTTTCCAGTTCTTTTTTCTTTTGCTCGATTATGTTTCGCTCTCGAGACGAAATCGTTTGAATTCTTTTGCTGCACCACCGCTCTGTAATTCCACGCTTCCAACAGCCGAACGCACCATAAGCGAGACCATTCGAGATAACATGCAAAACGTACCAACAATTTTTTTTGCCTTTATCTTCTGGGATAGAAAAACGATGCAGTACCCCGTCATCACAAATTTCAGCTGGACAACCAAGTCCCACTCGATCAATCTCATGCTGAAAACGATTAGTAATGTCGCACATAAATCACCCCATTACGCCCGATTTTGGTCAGTTCTTTCATCAAGGAATTTTAAAAGATCACTTAAACGATATTTAGATAACCTCCCAACTTTCACAACCGGCAAAGGATAACGCCTTGTTGATGCCCACACGTCCAATGTCCCCCTTGAAACCCCAAGGAATTTGGCAGCCTCTTCACGAGATAAAATTTTTTCTTCTTGGCCATTCATTTTTAACACCTCAAAATAAAATTAAACAAATCGACTTGAGGTTATAGCAGATAATAAAAAAGTAACTCATTAAAAAAAGGACAGAAAAGCCAGAAAATAAAGTCAGAAATTCAAGTCAGAAAGTCAGAAAATGAATGCAAAAAAATGCATCAAGATATAAATCGTAATAAAAATCTAATCATTACACGGGGCGTAGTGAAATTAAAAAAATAGCTGAGGTGTAATGGTTTGTATAATTTACATACGCCTGAGGAATATTTTAGAGATAATCAAACTATAATTTTCGCCTGATAAAAACGACTAATATGATCTTTTAAATTTGTCTCACTAGGCTCTCTCCCCCAGCATTCCTTGCACCATTGTTTCATTTCAATAACACATGCTTTTTGCGTTTTTGGTAAGCTCCCTTGCCTATCTCGTTTGACCATTTCAACAATAAATTCTTCCCAGTTATAACAAGATGGACGTCCTCTTCGCGCATATGCCTGTTGAACGTTTAGTTGCGCATCCTCATCTAAAAGCAAAGTTCCATTAATGGAGCGAATGTTTATTCTCTCAGGCTTGGGTTCCGGAAAGACTGCAAACAGCTCATCTGTATCCAAAAGGATGCTTGTATAGTAACCAGATGGGGAAAAGGCTGATCCATCATCCCAATCTATTCCTTCTATGCGCCAAAATTCTTTCGGGATATCTGAACGTTTTACGTTATACCAATCTTTAAGGTTATCCCAATTTTCTTTATTTTCCCATTGAGATATGGACACCTTTTTTTTAAGCTTCCCGATTTTTTGCCCACTAGCCGTAATTTTTCCATTTTTTAGCGCTGAAAAAATTGACGCTTTTGATAACTCTAAATAATCAGCCAGACATTCCTTCCAATTTTCTATCGCTGCTTTATATTCGATAGCAATACTTTTATTTTTTAGCGCCTCTGCTCGAGTTTCTTTACTATATTCTTTTTTATTTTTTAGAATCTTCTCTATTAGCTCTATGCTCATCGGTTCTATTGCGCCTGAATCCAAATATTTAGCCCTTGGATTTATGGGCAGCCCATATCTTTCGCAATTTTCCTTTGTAAAAAAATACTTCAAATCAGTGTAAATAAATTCCGCATCGTCATCATGAGAGGTAAAATCTTCACGAGTATCCCATTCACCCCCTTTCCTTGAACCATAATAAAGAGGATACAATTTAAAAGCCACCCAATATAGAGCTTCGATTAAGAAGCATTTTTTAGCTATTGGGTGTGGAATAAGAACTTGTTTCATTTTTCTGCTGCCCCCTGCGGTATTACAAGCATAGCGGCTGTTGCCTTCTCCATAGAGGCACGTATAGGATCATTATGAAGACGAGCATAAATCTGCGTCGCCTCTTGTGATTTATGCCCCAACGACTTACCAATAATATGCAAGCTTGCTCCTGTAATAGCCTGATAAGATCCCATCGTTCGACGAATATCATGAATTCTTAGATTGGTTATATTTGCTCTTTTGAGCACACGTGCCCAGGCTTTTTTAGGATTGCTAAAATGATTGCTGGCGATAGAATTGCTTGGAAACACCCACTCACTTTCTTGAACGCTATTTCTTCGACTTTTTAAAATTTCAATGGCTTTTTTGACTAAGGGAACCGTTAGCGGTTCGCCATTTTTTGTATCTGGAATTCGCCACTCTTCACGATGCCAATCAATTTGTTCCCAGCGCATGGCAAGGGCATTGGTTTTGCGAGCCCCTGTCAATAATAAAATCCATATATAATCTTTTGCGTTTATGTTTGGTTCCGCTTCAAGCCCTTGAAAAAATCTTGGCAACTCTGCAGGCTGAATAAATCTATCGCGCCTTTTTTCTTTAAATTTTTTAATCCCATTCGACGGATTACTCCCACTCCAACCCCATTCAATTGCCTTGTTGTACATGGCTCTCAATCTTTCTAAAAGGCGATTTGCCTGATATAAACCATTATTATCTTTAATTTGCTCGTGAAGTAACTGTATATCGCGTTTTGTTATGATTGATATCTTGTAACTAAACCAACGAGATAAGAATCTCTTCATCTCCCTTTCATCATCTTTCCATGTGCGTTTTTGCCTTTTGCTATAACGCTCCATAAATTCACTGAAAAGCTCCCCTAATGTAATTTCTTGCCTGATTTTACGTTTTTCATCATTCGGATTAATGCCGCCCGCCACTTGCCCTTTTATTATTCGAGTTTGCTTGCGCGCTGTTTCAACGCTTATGTCGGGAAAATTACCGATTATCACTCTTTCGTCTTTTCCGTTTATTCTTTTTCTTATAAAAAAAGTGGTGACAGCATTTGCGGTGATATAAAGGCTCAACCCTTTTTCCTTGGTATCCTTAAAGTAGGAAATACCCTTTTGTGGTTGAGGTAGTTTTTGAATATTTCCTTTTGTGAAATTAAATAAATTTGTTTTCATTGCCGTTATATTGCCGCAATATGTAGTTAAACCAATTAAAATTGATCATGATTGATTTAAGCAAAAGTAATATAAAGTCATTGATTTGTAAAGACTTGTTTAAGAACATTAAGAATGAGAAAACATGGGGGCTACTGGCTGTTAACCACTGGGTCGTTGGTTCGAGTCCGACTCGGGGAGCCAATATAACGCTGAAGATAACAATGTCGGGGCTCTTTCCCAAATGAGGGGGCACTATCCTTAACCACATAACACTCTAACTCGTAATCGAATTAACCGGGATGGGTCTAAGTATTTACTACGGAGCCTACCGAAAACGGAAGAAAAAAAGCAAATCGGTATTTAGCCTTGAATCGTATTGGCATACTGCTTATTGTGGCGAGTTTTTTTACAAATACTAGGAAATCTACTTGGTCACGCACTGATTGAAGATCTAATATCAAAAATACATATTTTAAATCTCCACATCCGCTAACTGCGCTTTCAATTCTTTTTTCGTCGGCAAATATAATCGATACTGACTCGCAAAAATTTGTCCGTTGTCTTTTGGTAAGGTAATTTCTACCAAGCTGCTATTCTTGTCTTTACATAAGACAATACCAATTGTCGGATTTTCGTCTTTGCTTTTCACAAAGCGATCATAATAATTGACGTACATTTGCATCTGCCCTAAATCCTGATGTTTTAATTTACCGATTTTTAAATCGATCAACACAAAACACTTCAATAATCGATTATAAAACACTAAATCTACAAAAAAGTGTTCTTCATCAAATGTAAAGCGCTGTTGCCTGCCAATAAAAGCAAATCCTTTACCCAGCTCCAGTAAAAAATGTTCAATCTTATCGATGATGGCCTCCTCTAGCTCCGTTTCAGAATATTTTTGGGATGCTTCGAGCCCTAAAAATTCCAAAACATACGGGTCTTTAACCATGTCTTCTGGCTTTTCAGGAGAATGATATTTTTTGAGATTGTCGACCAGCACACCTTTTTTGTCTTTACTCAATACGATTCTTTCATAGAGCGAAGAGTCAAATTGCCGCTTGAGCTCTCTTAATGACCAATTATTTTGAGTCGCTTCAGTTTCGTAAAAATTGCGTTCGGTTTCGCTTAGTCTCATTAAAAAGAGATAATGCGACCAACTCAAAGTAAATTGTCGAGAAGTTGTCTTTGAAACAGCAGACAGCGCCTTCCCTTTTGGAGATTTAACAGACAGTGTCTGTTGTTTTTGATAAGCAAGATAAAACGCTCTCATTTGCTGTAAATTTGTTACTGAAAAACCCTTTCCAAATTCATGGGTTAACTGATCACTCAATTGCTTAAGCGTTGCCTCGCCATACTCTGCTTTGATATTGCCTTTTTGCTCATGTTCAACAATCAATCGACCAATTTCAAAATAGGTAACGACCATCGTCGTATTAACCGTTTTAATCACATGCGTTCTTGCCTGATCGAGCAATGATTTGATTTCGTTAAACAAAGTGTCTTTTACGGCCAATTTCATATAAAGCTATGCCCCTGTTATTGCTTTCTTTACTTTATTAAGGTCATCAAGATAATAAATGCGGTAATTATTCATCGGATGCCGTTTGGTTTTGAGCTTTCCGGCTTTATCCCAGCGCCTAAGGGTATCTTTACTGACATGCAAAACCGCAGCAGCTTCTTTGATGGTAATAAATGGTTGGTCTCGTTTCATAAGCATGGGCAACATTATGCGTCTGCGCTCCTTAAAAGTAAACGGATTATGCGATTTTTATTAAAAGCTGATCGTAGTTGCTGATTTGTAAATATTACATCGTCACGGCAATGAGTTCGCAACTTACCCAACCAGGGGGAATTTCCAGACTCCTTCCCTTTCATCATCGCCTCAAACGGGCTATACAGCGTCAAATCAAGCTTTCCGCCCTGATAGGTCGAGTTCGATACTAGCAATCTGATGGCTCTTTCCCAAATGAGAGGGCGCTATCCAAATCGCGCGGGAATTGCTGATTTATGGATAATTTATTATCTTTATTTCATATTTTCATGATAAACTAGGCGGTAGATTTCATCTAAATTATTGTCATGCTGTACCCGTTTAAGGAGACTATCAGGTGAGCAAAAAACGGATTTTTTGGCTATTATTAATGGGGTGTGTTACTAACGTTGGGTTTTGTAATGCGATAAACCCGTTAAGTATATTCTATGCTAAGGGTTGGTTTGTCGGGGCTTCTGCTGGTTTGGTATGGCCGCAATTAGGTGAAAGTAACACGAGTGTTTTAAATGGTAATGACGCGCAAGCGCCTTATAATTCCGATTTATATTCAATTGATAAAACGCCTGGCTCTACTAACGATTGGTCGCTCTACGCGGGTTATCGCTGGGATAGATCTCAGCAAATACTCCCTCATTATAGTGTTGCTTTACGCTACGAACATCTCTCTAGATTTAAAATTGAAGGGACCGTCGATCAATATTCTTTGCCCGATTTTGTAAATTATAACTACCACCTTTATGGTTCTTCAAACATATTTTCCGCACAAGGGAAAGTAGATCTTTATGACTTTCATTCGTTTGACCCTTATTTAACTTTAGGACTAGGCACAGCCAACACAACCGTTGAGGGATACAAAGAGTCACCGTATAGCGGCATTGATGCGCGCATTAGCCCCGGCTATCAGAACAACTCAGCCTCTCATTTTACTTATAGTTTGGGATTAGGCTTGGATTATTTCATCACACCAAAAATCACCGCATCGCTGGGATATGAATATGCCGATTTAGGAAACGTTAAAAGCGGTGATGGAACTTCAACTTGGTCGGGTAGTTCGCTATCGTTTGGTAGATTAACGACCAATACTGTTTTACTCAGTGTATTTTATCAGTTGACATAATTTTGTAGGAAGGAGAATTATGAAGATGTGTAATTTAAAAAAAGTATATTCTATTATCATCGGAAGTTTATTGCTAATTGGCAGTTCCATTGTTGTAGCTGCAACAAATCCAGTCGCTTATTCCCTTACCCCGAGTACAGGACTTCCGGCGACTATTACCGTGGGAAATACGTATGTGGTACGTTACACATTCACTAATCAATTACCCTTTAATTTAACTATTAGCAATGTCTCTCGTTCTATGACAGGCGCCAGTTTTTCGGTAGGCGATGCCTGTAGCGGACACACATTGGCCGGAGGCGCTTCGTGTCCAGTAACCATAACGTGTAAGCCAACACGTGCAGGGGTAGCCAGCATGCAGTTAACCTTACACTATGACAAAAATGTTGTGCCTTTGCCCACTTTATCAAGCACAGTGCAATCGGGCGATACTGCAGAAATCTCGGGTGCAGTATCCGAGCCCTTACCAACAGAGGCTAGTGTTGGAACAGGATATCCAGTAACCTTTAGATTTACAAATATTGGCAGTTCTGCGGTTACGGCATCTGCAGTAACCCTCACGGGTAATACAGGTGCTTTTGTGCAAACACAAAATAATTGTTCGAGCGCAATAAGCGCATCGAATTATTGTACAGTATCGGGTACTTTTACGCCCGTCGTTACTGGATCCACTTCTATAGGCGTTACTTATGCTTATAATGGCGGTACGCAATCTGTCCCATTAACCACTCAAACCTATGCGATTAACAGTGGTTCATGTGCTTCAGTGACGGGATTAACGCCACTTGAATTACCGGCGCAAACTTATACTTATGGAGATAATGTAGTCGAGTTTCAGTTTGCGAATCATTGTTCTACTGCTTCAGCAGTGCTTGGGACAGTCTCATTAAGCGCACCCAATACCAGTAATGCTATGCTGCAAGAGAAGCATAAACGCCATCAGTTAGGCGCAAGTAATGACAGCTCTGTGCTAACAAAAGGCGATGATACTTGTTCTGGTCAAACGCTAGCAGCTAATGGCTCCTGCACAGTTTATGCTTCATTCATACCAGGCTCAACTACGGGCGCAACACAGGTAGAAGCAAAAATTAACTACACAGAGTCATCACAATCCAAAACAGCTATTGCAGCCACCACCTCTACGATTAATGCAAACAATACAACAGCCCGAATGATTACTGTTGTTAATCAATGTTCGGTTCCCATATGGATGACTTTTAATGCCGGCGCTTATGGAAGTCAATCAGGTTGTACGACCAACCCATCTTTATGTCCGTCAGGAACCACTTGCAATACCAGTGCTGCAGCAGGCGCTGGATTATGTTATTGGAGCAATCCAACGCAGGGCGTGAATCAAGACGGTAAATTATTGGCAGCAGTACCCAATCAACCCCCTTCAACAATGAATATTACTATTCCTGAGACGAGCATAGGTAATGTAATTTATAACGCAGGCATTATGCCTCGTTTAGGTTGTTCAGGGACAGGGACGGGTATATCCTGCAAAATTAATGCTTGTACAGCAGGATCAGATGGTATGTGTCTGCCAGGCGATGGACCAAGCACAACGCCAGTCGCATTTAATGCCGTCGAATTTACTTTTAATCAAACAAATGGTGATGGCGTTTATAACAATCAAATCATTGATGGCGTTACAGTCCCTATGGAAATGAAAGGACGAGGATCTTTCTCAACAGGGGCGGCCCCTTATGATAATTGTTCGGCAACAGGCGCTATTATCCAACCTTCGACAGGATCAGCGACAACTCAGCTGGGTAGTTGTAGTTTTAGCTTTAGTCCACCCAACGATGCTACGAATTATCGCTATGTTTACTTGAGTAATCCATCAAGTCCAACCTATTGCGATACCGATTCTGATTGCTCAGGTGGAGAAGTGTGTGGCTTAGCTTATGATTCCCTGAATAAAATCGATAAAGCTTGTGGGTTGCTAGAGGGTTATACATCAGTTAATAAGGGAGTCTGCTCACAAGGAAAAACAAATTTCGGTCAGAGCAAGTCAATGGCATCGCCAGCTTTTGGTACCTATATTTATGACACCGTGTTCTCTTGTGATACTTCTTACGGTGGCTATACAAATACGAATCTTTATGCTTGTAGTGGGTCGTTATCTAACTCCTCTTGTTATAATAGCGCAAGCCCATGCTGTGGTTGTGCTGATTGGTGGACATCAGCGGGCGGTTCGCTGATAGTTCCAACCTCAACAGTCGTTTGCCCAACGACTAATAGTAATTGGAATACAGCAGCGCAACCTAACGTCCAATGGGTGAAATCTGCTTGCCCTACGAGTTATGCTTATCAGTACGATGATAAATCTTCTAGTTTTACTTGTTCTGTAATGAACGGTAGTAACGTGGTTACAAACTATCAGGTAACGTTTTGTCCAGGTGGAAAAGAAACGTCAACAATCACCCCATAGAGCTATAGTCAGATGATGGCCTTCACTTATCACGCGGTGAAAGTGAAGGCTTGCCCCTTTTTCCGAGACATGATTCCTTAACACCTATTTTTCTATTTCAACCTAAGTTCGGGATAACGGAAGACAAGCAAGAGATTGGATTGGCGTTATTGTTTTCGCTCATGAGTCGGGCTTTGTTATCCCGCGCCTTACGCTCCGTCATCACACACCTTGTTCGATAACGCACTTTCTTATGCCGAACTCAGGTTACTTATAATAGAGAGCCAATTCCAAAATTCCAGACTCTTACCAAAAATTTTTAAATCCCTAAGCGCGTCTCTGAATAAGCTTCATCTTTCGATTCACTTTTAACTTTTAATCCGGTAGGTACGCTCCCGTCGTATAGATGTTCCTTGGGTCCCAAGACATCCAAGAGTTCAAACCGGCATCATAGGTTGCTTGAATCTGTGCCCGGATCATCAGCGCATCATAAATCGCTCCCAGATTAAAATCTTGAATCCATGGACGGATTTTGGCCGGATCAGAATCGGCGGCAATAGCGCGCGATACCGCCATATCCATATTATATTTAACAATCTTGTAAGGCACTATTGCCGGTTGTTTGTAGCCATGATAGCCAGGCGGGTAATGCGATGGATAAACCATCAGCGTGACAAAATCAAAATAAGGCAGTGCATTTTCCAATATCTGACCGATCCCCAGATCATCATAATTGGTGCTGGCCATCCCAAACAAATCAACGGAAATCGGAATGCCCAGATCTTTTGTCCGTTCGTGAATCCCGCGGAAAAAATCTTTGACCGCGTCAGCCTTGGTTTCTTCCGACGAATCAAAATAGGTATAAGCAATATCACTCATATTGCCGTCGGACGGGAAACGAACATAATCAAAATTTATCTCATCAAAACCGATCTTTTCCGCTTCTTCAGCCAAAGCGGCGACATAATCCCAAACCGGCGTGGCTTTTACCTCCAGCCAGGTTATTCCTTTTCGATCCCGCCAGACTGCTCCATCAGAAGCTCGTTTGACTGCCCATTCCGGATGTTTTTTTACCAAATCAGGATCTTGAAAAACCGCTATACGAGCGATAGCGTAAATATCATTTCGATGCAAGAAAGCGACAAAGTCTTTCATATCCGAAGCGCGGCAACGGGCGGTGGCATAAGCTTTCGCAAACAAAGGATTATCGGTCTTGATTGCAACTTTACCCGTTTCATCTTTAATATTGATAACGATCGCATTGATCTCCGTATCTTGCGCTAACTTGACCAATCTGGCACGTAGACGTTTATTGCCAGCAATGCACTGCGTCATGTAAATAGACTTAACCGCCTTGGGCGTTTTGAGGTGGGTAATCGGAGAAGTAGTCGTGTCTGGGATGGTGGAATCAACAATATTTTCGCTTTCATTTTCATCAACTGCTAAATTGGCAAAAGCGGGCGGGATCACAAAAGCAAATAAGAAAAACAAAACAACGGCGCCGGCAAAAACAAAAACTGAAATTTTTTGAAAGTTTTTATTTATCATCTAAATAATATCAAACCTGTTTTGTAAAATTGAATTTTCTCATTCCTCATAAAAAAATCCCCAGGTAAACAATCAAGTACTCACCTAGGATAGCTTAATCGTTGCCGCTATCATAATGAAAAAAGGTTCTATGTTGTTCTTAGTTTTATTGGAATCCAAAACACAATGACAATTGGAACAACCTTATGAAGACCAAAAATCTGGCCTTCATAAATGACAATGATTTTGAAAAGGATAACATTTCCTTTTCGAGTGATTTGCCCGCTGCTACTGGATCAAACGAATCACAAACGAAACCGCAAAGAGCACTAAAAAAATAATAAAAATAATCTTCGCAATACCCGCGGCCTGCGCTGCTATTCCAGTAAAGCCAAAAATTCCTGCCACAATAGCAACAAGTAAAAAAATGAGTGTCCATGCCAACATAATTTAATTCCTCTTTAAAAAAACAAAATCAGCTACAATTAATTCAATAGCCGTATATTACGCTGCCACATATCTCACAAAAAAGCCAACCCATTTTCACTAAAATGATAATAATCTTTAGGTTATAGCTAAAAATTATTTTCCAAACTCCTGTCATCATCTCCTCAAACAAACTATAAAGTCTGCCCTTCAAGTGACCTAATGGGCCGACCCTAAGGATGCCTCGAATTCACCCAACTGTTTTTCTAACTTCCATTGCAATTGTGCTTTTTGACTAGTCGATAAAAACTGTTTGCAAGACAGTGAAGGATTATCATTCCCCAGCTTATCGTGCTGACATGCTTCAACAGGAATATATTGATCTAAATCTCGCCATAAGTTTTCTCCCGGTAAAAAGCTATATGCCAGACTGTTTCTAACAAAGCTTTTTAAAACTGAATAGGGGAAATGATAAGTCGTTTCAGCGCGATAAAACTCATGAACCAAATCAGTTCTTAATACCCCTTCATCGTCTGTCGATAAGGCAACCGGTACATGATATTTAAGATAAAGCGGTAATGGATGCGCTTTGCCTTGTACCCCTAAAATAGTGGCGTTACTGGTTAAATTAATTTCGACCAAGATATGTTTTTTCGCCATTTCCGTTAATACATCACGGGCATTTTTTTCATACACAATATCAACACCGTGACCAATACGATCTGCATGCGCAATGTTGATCGCATGATCAATATGAAAAGTTAAATCGTGCGGCGCGACCAATCCCGGCGCCAATTCTCCTGCATGAAGTGAATAGTGAACCATCGGATATAACGTATGCAGGAACGCAATAATCTGCATTTCTAAATCATAATTTTTAATTGAGTAATAACCGTCTTCTTGTTGCACGATGTTAACGCCAACAATAGAGGGATTGCTTTTCGCTGCTTCAAAACCTGCGAGAACTTGGGCAAAAAATTGATTGATTGGTTGATTCCGCATCACTTGATATAAAAATCTAACCGTAACCTGGCATCCTGGCTGCGCCTGCTGAGTAGCACATTGTAAATTGTTCCTTAAATTTTTAAGGTAGTCGTTCGATTCATTCGAAATGAATTGAATAGCAGCTTGAAAATGAGGGTCTGATAGCAACAGTTGACGTTGCTTAGCAAAGTCATTGGTCCATGCTTTGCTACTATAAACATCAGCGAATCGATCCTCATCAAAAGTTTCCATCAATTCCAAATAAATTTCATTTTCCATTGCGGCTCGAGACACGATCGACTGAAATGCTTTATCTCGATTAGCCAGATACAAAGGATAAAATTTAAAAAATGTCGCGAAAAAATGATCGTGACATCGCCCCTCTTGGGTATCACAGTGGCGCGTTGACCAAGCATCGATGAGTGAATTTCTTAAATCTTCATCATTGATCATGTTAGCAAGGGGAATATCAGTCGGCGCACTGTGGGCCGGCTTTATAGAAAGTGATTGCGCATCAATCTCAAAAGGCTGCTGTACACTGAACGTCAACAAATCTTCTGCGTATATGGCACCGCCTAAATGATTATGTAAATCGCCCCCTTTCGGCATTTGAGTTAAAAAGGCCATCAATTGAATCGGATCGTTTTTTATGCTCTCAAAATACTGATCGGGATTCAGCGGCACTCCCTGCGCAATCGCATAACCACAAAACAACAGCAATGAGAATAAAACCAACTTGATTTTCATGAAAGGCTCCAGCCAATTATTTTACAGAGTTAAAAGATACATTTTATCTGCCAAAAAATATTCGATACGGTTTTAATCTTACAAGAGAAATCATTTTGCTGTCCAACTTCTTTTCCCTTGCTGAGTAAAATAACGAACTTTCAGCTTTGATATCTTGATTGATACTTTCAACAGCGCTCTGCTCATGCTGCAAAAACGCTAAGCGACAAATAAAATCATCGCGGACAAATAAAATACCCATTGCCCGACAAAGAGAAAAGCTTGATACTTTCGCTTTAAATAGAAGGCGCTAGCGACATGAGCCCCACCCAAACAACTTCGACGTCATATCAACACAACCGAGTGATTAGAATATTCGAAATCGCACGCAATACTTGCGCGGCCCTGGGATTTTATTTCGCGTACCAGCATTACTTTCAACAGGAATATCTAGCCGCATTACACAGCTTAATCCTGTTATTGGCAATCCCTTTAGCGGGCCTAACGGGATTAGAATCGATTTTATTCTCTGATGCCACAGCGAGATCAAAAGGCTGGGCAATCGGCAGCCCCTACCAAATTCAATCCGGCATGAATAACTTAGCGATCGCTATCACGGCTACCATGATTTTATTTTTCAAATGGGATCAATATGCCGAATTATCTATTTTATACGTCACCTTAATATTTTTTTCATTATCAGCGATCAATCATGCGATCTCTTTTTTCAAACAACCTCACAAAAAAATCATTCATCTAACGCGGCTGATTTTTTCGAGTTTGATGATCGTTGCTGCATTACCGATCATTCTAAAAATCATATAATGCTCGATGAATATTTTTCTTTTAGATCACGACATCAAAAAATGCGCTCGCTATCATTGCGACAAACATGTCATCAAAATGATTTTGGAATATGCGCAAATACTTTGTACCGTATGCAATCTTAACGGCATTCAAACGCCTTATCGTCCGACGCATAAAAATCATCCCTGTGTGCAATGGGCCAATACTTCGATTGAAAATTGGCAATGGCTGAAAAAATTAGCCCTGGCATTAAATCGAGAATATCGATATCGCTACAATCATCAATGTGACCATGCATCAGCAACCGTGATTAAAACACTTCAAAAACCGCTCTTACCTCATCTCGGATTAACTGAATTTCCCCAAGTCATGCCCGAACAATTTCAAATTAAAGACAATCCTGTAGAAGCGTATCACGATTATTATGTACAAATAAAACGACCTTTTGCGACATGGACGAAAAGAAAACCACCCAACTGGTGGCGATAATCTCTTCCCCACCTATTCTTACTGATTAAAAATATTTATGTACGCTTTATACACATAAGATTGACCATATTTTTTATCTTGGTCTTTAGGCTCCAAAATACCTAAATTCACAAAACGATCAATCACGCGCTGCGCGCCTGCTTTTGTAAACTTCATCCACCTCTGAACGACAGCGGTATTGACGATCGGCTGGCCATACAATTTTGGCAAAATAACAGTCGCGCTCTCGGCAGCACGTTTTCCCAAGGTTTGTATCCTTTGACGATCTTGTTCTCGTAACAGAGTCACTTTTTCAACGATCTCAATCGCTTCTTGTGCGATTTCAATAATACCGTCCAGAAAAAAATCAACCCACGCCTCAACGTGCCCATGGTGATAGCTTAAAAGTCTTTCGTAATAAAGCGTTTGATGCTGCTTGAAAAAAGAAGATAAAAACAAAACGGGTTTTTCTAAAAAACCTTCTTGCCATAAATAAAACGTAATCAACATTCTACCCGTTCGACCATTCCCATCTAAAAACGGATGAATGGTTTCAAACTGCGCATGCAGAAGGCCTGCCTTGATTAGCGTCAACATGGAATCGTTCGCATGCAAATACTTTTCAAGATCATTGAGTGCATCCTTCATGGCATGCACAGGCGGCGGAACAAATTGTGCATTATCGGGTCGCAGTCCACCAATCCAATTTTGACTCTGACGAAATTCACCCGGATCCGAAAAATGTGTCGCCCTCGCCTGATCCATTAACTTTGCATGCAACTCTCGTATAAAGCGAAGAGATAATGGAAATTCATCCACGGTAACGCGACGCATGCCATACTTCAGTGCTTTAATATAGTGCAAGATATCATCCACATCAGCCGGAATGTTGGCATTAATCTTTGCTTCTGCCTCGATGGCATCAATCATAGTTGCCCGCGTCCCTTCAATTTGACTCGAAGAAGCTGCGTCTTTCCGCAAATACATCAATAAAAAGAAATCAATATCCGGTAATAACTGGGTAATACCATCAAGCTTTCCCAACAAGCGAGCGGCCTGATCATTCTTCTTCAGAATAGCCGAACTGAAGCTAAATCCTCCTTTTGGCGGAAAAGGATTGGGGATAAAAGCCTTAAAGCCTTGCGGTTGCTGAACTCTTTTACCTATTTCAACGGTTGTCATAGTTTGTATCCATCTTTTTCAGAATAGATACAAAGCATGACAGTTTGTATGCATTCTGGCAACACATACATACAAACTGCGATGGTTTGTATGCATTCAATCAGCCGATGATACAGACTTTAGAATAACGAATTGGCTTATTTAAGCATAAATCCCTTCCAATTCATGTAGCGTTAATTTTTCTTTTGCGGCTTGATCATAAGTTCGCACGATATTACCTTGCGACAAAACTACAATACGTGATCCATACTGCAATGCAAGCTCCAAATTATGTGTTGTCAAAACACACGTCAGTTGATGCGTTTCAATCGCGGCTTGAGTTAACATCATTAACCGTTCTGCCGATTGTGGATCTAGCGCGCTGGTATGTTCATCGAGCAATAAAATTTTGGGTGGATGAAAAATTTTCAGCGCGAGCACTAAAGCTTGTTTTTCTCCGCCCGATAAAAAATCCGCTGCGATATCTAATTTCATCGGCAAATGACGGTTAAATTTCGCCAAATAGGTTTTGAAAAAATCACGCGTGCTGCCATGTCGTTTCTGACGATTTTTGCCATCAGCAATCAAACAATTTTCAAATACAGTCAATGAGCAAAAAAGTGATTGTTGATAATCTTGCGTCAATCGCACGATCGGTTGTTGTTTAAACTGCCGGCCATACTGTGATCGAGCCATCTCATCAAACTGGATATCACCACGGGTTGGCTGATCAACGCCATCGATTAACTTGAGCAAAGAACTTTTTCCTGATCCATTACTGCCGAGCAAAATAACAAACTCGCCAGATTCAATCGATAGATCGATATGATTTAAAATGGGCACTGATCGATTGGGTACTGTAAAAACAAGCTTTTTTATTGAAATCGCAGTCATACGTTAATCCTCCCTCGCAATGAAACGCTCGCCATGCGTAAACAAAAAATTAACGCGCCGCCTAAAATCATTTTCAGATAAAGTGGATTCACGTCAAAACGCAGCAGCGTGTTCATCAGAAAAAAATAAAGGGTAATCCCCATCAGACTGGCCAACAAATCGATCATCAACTGATATCGAAGAAAAATCTTTTTCCCTCGAATGTGTTGAACGAGTTGCGCACCTAAAATGATGGCTGCTAAACCCGTGAGTGTCATGCCAAAACCCATGCCCACATCGGCATAGCCCACCGTCTGCGCGGTCATGCAACCAGCCATTGCGGACAAGCCATTCGTTAACATGAATCCTTTGGCTCGATAAAGCTCGACGGACTTACCCATACTTTTTAATAATGCTGGATTATCTCCAAAGGCTTTCAACAAGAGACCAAAACGAGATCGTAATAACAACATTACAAATAAAAAAATCGCACTGCTGACCAGTGCGACTTCCGTATATCCGTCAGCATCGCTGATTGAAAAAGCGCTAGAAAATAGCGTTATTTTTCCTATCAAGCTGATATTGGGGCAACTCATGACAAGCAAATTCAAACTCGTCAAAATATAAGTCGCTAAAATACCGGCTAACAGTGAATCAATTTTTTGACGATACTGCATTAAGCTCACGCCTAACCCAGCAAGTATGCCGCCGACCACCGCACAGAACGTTGCGATAATCGGCGACACAGAAAGTTCGATCAGTCGGGCAAAAATCGATGCGCCCAAAACAAAGCTGCCATCAAGTGTCATATCGGTGGCTCGCATCAGTCGAAAGCTGATGAAAATCGCCAAGGCCAACGGTAAAAAGGTCACTAATTGACTAGCAACCGTAAATATAAAATCAGACATAATCATTACCTCTTTCAATAAACTTGAGTCGGATAATGAGATGTCGCCGCTGCTGATACGATCGGTGATATGGCTTGATCGATTGCCTGAAACGAATGTTGATTAACAAATACCGTCAATTTCGTCATATGCACAATCGGCAAACTCCCCGGCGATTGACCCGATAAAATTTCCGCCACTAAACGTCCGCCTTCTTCGCCGATCTGACGTTCATAAACACCCAAAGCAAAGTGGGCACCTGCTTTGACAGAATCTTGATCGGAAGCCATAAACAAGATATGTCGGACCATGGCTTCTTGGGCAATATTCGTTGCACCGCTCGCCATCAAACCGTCTTTCAAAATAAAAATGGCTTGTGTGTCTTGGGGCAAATTTTTCAAAGTCGCATAAAGATCGGGCAACGTGGCGACCATAATGGGTTTAACTTCAATCCTCTCTTTTTTCCCATCCAATATCGCTTGCTGCACTTCAGGAAAAATTTTATCGGAAGCGCTATGAATTAAAGTAATGCGGGTGAGCGCTGGATAAGCTTGATGTAAAAAAGACAGTGCTTGTAAGCTATTGATCTCATCATGCACCATCGCGACATGACTTGCTGCATTCCGCTCTGCCTCCAATGAAGTATCATCGGCAGCCAGTGCAACAATCGATTGTTGTTTTGCAATCATCGCGGTCATTTGCGTTGTAGATGTTCCAATAGGAACAATCAAGTCATCGTGTTGATCTCGAAATTGACTGATGATCGCGCGCTGCAAATTCAGATCATTTTGCGCGTTTTCAACATGAATCGAAACAGGATGGGGATAATTTGCTTTTAATCCCAACTCAAAACCGTCGACAATTTCCTGCATAGCCGGATGCTCGAGCGGCAACACAATACCAATCTTAGGAACTGACGCGGTATTTGCCAACACACTCGAATTAACCACGGCAACCAAAATCAATGCGATCAAAACTTTCATCAATGCGTTCATAAAAAATGTCCTCTCAAAAAACTAACTGAAAATATAGATTGATAGACCCGAGCCGTTTGATGCGCAATAAAGCGGCAAATCAAATTGCGATGGGTATAAAAAAATAAAATGCTGTAACCACACAGCCAATGCTAGGTTAGATTGTTGCGCCTTGAGGGCGCCACCAACAGAGAGGACAAAAAGAAATGAATAGAGAACACCGACTCGACAAAGTCGCCATTAAGAATTGGCAATTTTCGATGACAGTATTCATATAAAAATAATTAACTCGATTCTACTTAAATTGATATTAAGATTACATCAGAATGAAAAAGACCTTCACATGCCCCTAATATTGATTGTAACTATAGATAAGATTTTGAGATTCTGCAAATGAATTTATTTTTCTCGTAATAAAAATGGGTTACCCAAATTCAGAAAATAGATTATAATTACCGCATTAAAAATTAATTTTTCAAAAAGAGATGAGCATGAAAATAAACTTTAAATTAGCGACCGTTTGTCTTACTTTAATCAGCATCCTACTCTTAAATGGCTGCAATACAGCCAAAGGTTTTGGCGAAGATCTTGAAAAAGGCGGCCAGAAAATCCAGCAAGCAGCCGAAAGTTAACCTGATAAATATTGTTTAAAAAACCAAAAGCCCTCTGATCAAAACGCGGATGATGGTTTGCGCTCTATTTTTCACAACAGCGATTGATTAGGTTCCCAATGCGGCTGAAACACTTTTATAAATCAGAAAACCGCCGATAGCACCCATAGCAGCCTGAATTAAATTAAAAGGCAAAGAACTCAATGCCGCAGAAAATCCCATTCCCGGCAAAAAAGATTCTGCTAAAAAATAAATAACAACCATCACAATACCCGATAAAACAAGCCATGCAGGATGCTGTCTTCCCAACGTGCCGGCAATAAATGCTTCGAGCCCTTTCGCGACCAAAGTAATCGGGGCGAAAATAAAAAATCCACCCATCAAATCAGCTACCGCGCTACCAATCCCTGCTGCTAAAGCACCCGCTCTTCCACCTAAAAACAATCCGCAAAAAATAACCGCCATATCGCCTACGTTTAAATAGCCGCCCGTTGCAGGGGTTGGAATGCGAATAAATAATGATAATGCCGCGGTCGCGCCCGCTAAAATAATAATCAAAACCACTTTGATCGATGTGGTACGCATTGTATTTAGCTCCTATTTATTGCACCTGCGTTCGGGATCATGGAAAAAAAATAAGTGTCTGGATTAGCCTTATTGGTTTCGCTCATGAGTCAGGCGCTGTCATCCCGCGGGATCCAGAAAAAAAATAGTCACGTAGCAACACCTTTCATCAATCCTCAGCACCAATCCGCTGCTGTAACCGATGAAAGCACAACCACCCCCACGGAAACCAATATAAAATAATATGCCGAAATACAATATGAACCAACAAAATACTACCTTTAATGCGTTTATAGGTATCACGTAAGCAAATCCATCGGCCCGACTCTTCTGGCCACCGATCCTGCATCATCAAAACAATTTTCACATCTTGCAAAGATTGCATCGCATGTTGCAAGACGCGAAATAGCAATGCGATTTTCAATCCGATATTGCCCCAATCTAAAAACTCAATCGGCGAAGTCACTTGCATAAAAATAAGACCCGCTGAAAAAGTACCGAGCAAAACCAGTGGTAATAATAGAGAATACACCCAACGATCAGAAATATGCGTTAATACCACGTACGGCGTTAATGTCCCGCCCATATAAATTCTTGGGATCGCAATCAGAAAATACACTATCGTGCCTATACTCCATAATTTAAGCATTAGCGAAAATGTCTGCCGATCCAATATAAGATAGCTAAGACCCGCAAAACATGCTGCCATTCCCAACATAAAAAGAAAGTGAACGTCAATCGAATCAACACGGATCCATAAGTTGGAAGCCCACAATAATCCTGCCGCTATCAACAAGCCGCCTAATTTAATCCACAATGGCCATTGTGCGATTTTCTTTTTTAGCATGAAATTAATGCCCCATTTTTCAGTCTCAAAATGTCCGCCTGGCAAGCGCGCGCAAAACTATCATCATGACTCACAATCAATAGCGCCATATCGATTTTTTGCGCAATCTCACGAATCAACTGTAAGATAACTCGACGCCCAGACTGATCAAGCCCCCAAGTCGGTTCATCTAAAATCATGAGTCGGGTCTCTTCGGAAAAACCCATCAATAAACATAAGACTTTCATTTGCAAAAATGAAAGCCCAGCCAAAGGAAAATCATCAGGTAAATTTAAATACTGTTCCATCAAGATCAATGAAAACACTCGACGAGATTGTTGCATCGCTTGCCGATATTGCCCGATCGTACTCAGCGTCAATTGCCGCGCTGGAAATTGTCCCACATAACAAATCAACTCATTCAATCTCTGTCGTGTATATTGCTGCAACTCACGTTGCTGCAAAATAATATGCCCTTGCTGTGGTTTGAAAACACGGAAAATCATCTGAATTAAAGTCGATTTCCCCGAACCATTATCGCCCACAATGCAATAAGCTCGATGACGATACAAAGACAACGAAATATCATGAAGCAAGGGTTGGCTCGCGTGCGAAATCTCTGAAAAAGGATGCGCCGACAAAGCCACCTGATTCAAAACCAAGATGGGTTGCGATGGCGTCGAAAATGCTTTAAAAATAGGAGTTTTTTGCTCTTCTTGAAAATAAACAGATTGATTTTTCAAAAATACATCGGCACTCGTTTCCTGCAGCGATTGACCATCAAACTCAAGAATAGTTTCTACATAAGGCAATAGCAATTGCGTTTCCTGTTCGATAAAAATTACGGCGCCTCCGCGCGCTGTAATCGCCTGAACGCTTTTCAAAAGCTGCATCCGACCCGTTTGATCGAGCCAAGGAATGACGCCTTGAAAAACATAGCAATCCACAGGCTGCATCAACGCAATCGCCAAGGCAACTTTCATTTTTTCTCCGCCCGACAACGTAGCGATACGCCGCTCTAAAAAAGATTCATCGAGCGAAAAAACAGCTAAAACGGCTTTGTAATCGGCTGATCTGTTTTTTTTCTGACGAATCCCTAACTGCACGCTAATTTCTTCTTCCACGGTAGAAAACAATAAATGGCGATCTGGATCTGTGCTGACATAAACGGTATTTTGAGGCCATGATTCTTCGGACTCGCGGGTTAATGTCCCCGTATAAGGTGTGATGAGCGATTGAATAGCCGATACATCGATCGAGGCCTCGACTGGCAATAGATTGGCTAAAATACCGCCTAATAGGGTGGTTTGATTATTTTCGGTACCGGTGATTAAATGGCTACGTCCGCGCTCAATCGCTAAATAGATCGACTGAAATAGCGGCTGACCCGCGACGCTATAAGAAAATCTCATGGGGATAACAAATGACTATTCCTACTCAACATTCAGCTGATTGAGTAGATGTTCTAATGATTGTGCAATCTCGTCAATAATCGCACGAGAAACATTTTCCGCTGATGAGATCGCGACTTGTTTGAATGCTTCCAGAGAGGACTCTGAAACAGAAGGCACAGCCTCCTTCGCTGTTTCAAACATTTCATGCGTTTCATCTGATAATTCTTGGGCTAATTTTTTCGAAGAAGACAAAATCTTTCTGGCGCCAGCAATCGTATAACCTTTATCATAAAGCAACGTGCGAATATGACGAATCAGCTCAATATCTTCGGGTTGATAATAACGCCGCCCACCAGAACGCGTTGTTGGCTTGATTTTAGAAAATTCATCTTCCCAGTAGCGCAAGACATGCGGCTTAACACCACATAAATCGGCTGCTTCGCTGATACTAAAAAATAATTTCTGGGGAATAGGTGCGAGATGTTTTTTACGCATGAGCATCCATCGCGTGACGCTTGCTGGCTCGATCTGATAAACGCGTTTCAACCAGCTCTTTTAACTGCTGACTCGCTTTAAAAGCCACTACTCGTCGCGCGGACACAGCAACATCTTTTCCAGTTTTCGGATTACGCCCTGGGCGCTCATTTTTATTTCTTAAACAAAAAGAACCGAAATTACTGATTTTGACTTCGAATCCGCTCGCTAAGGCATGGCGAATTACTTCAAAAAAATCTTCAACCAGTGAATAAGCTTCTCGCTTATTGATGCCTATTTTATCAAAAAGATGTTTCGCTAAATCTGCTTTCGTCAATGCGGCCATATGATTATTGCTCCCTCAAAGTTGCTCCAAAAGTATTCTGGAGTAATTTAACAATCCGGTCAACAAGTTCATGCACTTCTTCAACATTCAGCGTGCGCTCCTGACTCTGAAAGGTAAGTCCTATCGCTAAACTCTTTTTTCCAGGCTCGATACCTCTCCCCTGATAAACGTCAAAAATAGTCAAATCAATCAATAACTTACCCGCTTCTTCTCGAATGCTTTCTACCAGTTTCTGAGCGGCTATTTGCTGATCTAAAATAAGCGCTAAATCACGACGAACCGAAGGAAATTTCGAGATGGGTTTACCTCTCGGAAAAACCTTTCGCTGCAAGGGTTCAAGAAATAACTCAAACAAACAAATTTCACTGAATTCTTTGGGTAACCCATAATGCAAAGCCATGTCTCTTGCTGCTAACGCATTAGTTACATAAAGCTTCCCAATTCGCTGATCACAATCGTAAATTATTGCACTCTTTTCCCCTTGCACCCACCATTTACAATCTTTATCTTCTTTATCAAGGGAAATAAAACAAAAATCATCGACTCGGCCAGTTTGCTGAAATAGAATGTCTAAATCATTTTTAACATCAAAAAAATCAACCGTTTGTTTTTTAATTCCCCACTGCTCTGGAAAATTCAATCCATAAACCAATCCACTTAATACCTTTTCTTCTCGGTAATTCCCTGTCTCATCCACTATAAATCGTGAACCGATTTCAAAAATGCGCACATGATCTGCTTGTCGATTTAAATTATACGCAAGCACTTCCAATAATCCTGTCCATAACGTGGTTCGCATTTCAGACATATTACTCGCCATCGGATTTTTAATCGTCAGACGGCTTATCGGTCCTGTTAAAAAATTTTCTTTTTTCGGATCGATAAAGCTATACGTCACGACTTCCTGATAACCTCGATGTTGTAATGCCGTTCGAATTTGCTGAGCTGAAATAATACGCGCAGAGCAACTCGAGAGTGTTAAAGGAATTTCTAAGGTTTGCTCTTCTAACTGACTGTATCCATAGATGCGAGCAACCTCTTCAATTAAATCAACTTCCTGACTAACATCAAAACGGTAACTCGGCACATCGACTCTCCAACCCTCTGGAATGGCAGTCAACTGAAACCCCAACGCAGTCAAAATATCCTCGATTGTTTGGCGTGGTATTTCTGTCCCCAACAACCGAACAATCTTTTGCGCTTGCAAAACGATCGATCGATTTAATTCGATAGGATATGCCGGATTCAAAACATCTGTCACTGGCCCTGCTTGACCACCCATTATTTCCAAAATTAATGCAGTCGCACGCTCAAGTGCCATCACTTGAATTGCGGGATCGACGCCTCGCTCGAACCGATAAGAAGAATCAGTATGCAATCCATATTTTTTCGCATTCGCCGATGAAAACGCGCGAATGGGATGAAAATAGGCACTTTCTAAAAAGATATTTTGCGTCCCAGATGTCACACTGGACACAACACCGCCCATAATTCCCGCAATCGCCAAAGGACTATGTGTTGAACCATCGGTGATGAGTAATGTTTTTGGAATCAATGAAACTTCTGCGCCATTCAACAGCGTTAATTTTTCTCCTTCACCCGCGTCTCGAACACTGATACGGTGAGAGAGCGTCGATAAATCGAACGCATGCATGGGTTGCCCTAGTTCAAGCATCACGTAATTCGTCACATCAACAACAGGATGAATGCTACGAATACCCGAACGACGTAAACGTTCCTGCATCCACATCGGCGTTTTTACCTGAGGATTCAGACCTTTGATGACACGTCCGGCATAACGCAAACAACCGGAAGACGCTATTGTAATATCGAGGCAATCATCGATCGTTACTTTAGCCGGTTGAATATCGACAGGCGTATACGGTAAATGATGTTCGGCGGCGACTTCTCGGGCCAACCCAAGCACACTTAAACAGTCTCCACGATTGGGTGTAATAGCAATATCTAAGATATAATCATCCAAGGCTAAATACTGTCTAATATCTTCGCCAATTGATGCGGCTTCAGGCAGCTCTAACAAACCGTCTGATACTTCAGCCAAGCCTAATTCTTTCGCTGAACATAACATGCCAAACGATTCGATACCGCGCAATTTAGCCTTTTCTATTTTCATGCCGCTCGGTAATAGCGCCCCGATCTGCGCAACCGGCACTTTTAACGATCCACGCACATTGGCTGCGCCACAAACAATCGATAACGGTTCTGCTCTACCGACATCCACAGAACATAATCGTAATTTATCGGCGTTCGGATGTTTTTCAACCGTTAATACTTGTCCGACAATAATTCCGGAAAAATCAGGCGCTGCCGATTCAACATCGTCCACCTCCAATCCGGCAAACGTTAATCGATCGACTAACGCTTGCCTAGGAGAAGCTGTGCTCACCCATTCTCGCAGCCATTTTTCACTGATTTTCACTGTTTTATTTCCTCATGACAATACACGAACACCCCACGCTTTCATCATCTATCGTAAACACACGCAGCGTAACCAATCATGAAACCCGTAGGGGCACGCTGCGCGTGCCCTTTAAAAAAGAGTCCGTCGCGTAGCGACCCCCTTCCCTCAATCCTAACTAAAATTGTTTCAAAAACCGCACATCATTCTCAAACACCAACCGCAAATCTGGAATACCAAAATACAACATCGCGATACGATCCATCCCAAAACCAAAGGCATATCCGGTAAATTCATTTGCGTCAATTCCCCCTGCTGTCAAGACATCGGGATGCACCATCCCACAACCTAAAATTTCAATCCAACCATTACCGCATAGAGAACAACCTTTCCCACCACACAATACGCATTGCATATCCGCCTCGGCTGAAGGTTCCGTAAAAGGAAAATAAGACGCACGGAATCGAACCTGTAAATCGTCTTTCTCAAAAAATCGGCGTAAAAACTGGCTGATCATTTGCTTGAGATGCCCGAAATTCACCTGACGATCAATCACGAGTCCTTCTGTCTGGTGAAACATGGGGGTATGCGTTGCATCAAAATCACGGCGATAAACACGACCCGGGGCAATCATCCGAATCGGTGGTTGATGATCCAGCATATAACGCACTTGAACCGGAGACGTATGCGTGCGTAATAATTTTCCGTTATCGAGATAAAAAGTATCTTGTTCATTACGCGCGGGATGATGCGCAGGAATATTGAGCGCTTCGAAATTATGCCATTCATCTTCGACTTCAAAACCTTCTGACACGTCAAATCCCATCGAGGCAAATAAGGCTTCAATACGATCACGAACTTGCGTTATCGGGTGTAAAGAGCCGAGTCGCTGTCCTCGACCTGGCAAAGTAACATCAAGTCGATCTCGAGCCATCCGATCACCCATCGTTTTGGCATCCATATCGGCTTTCTTTTTAAGCATGAGCAATTGAATATAATCTTTCGCTTTATTGACAGCGTCACCGACAATCGGTCGTTCGGCCGCAGGTAATTTCCCCACCGTTTTAAGCAATTCAGTCAAGGGACTTTTTTTACCGAGAAAATCGATGCGTGATTGCTCGATAGCTTTTTCATCTTTTGCTGATTGTATGGATTGCTCCGCTTTTTTCTGCAGCGATTCTATCGTTAGCAAAATATCTTGCATGATTTCCTCATTAACGCAAAAAGGGCACACACATGGTGCCCTTAAATCGCGACATTCAAAAACAAGGGCACGCATCAGCGTGCCCCTACAGTTTTTTACAAAGCCGCTTTAGCTTTTTCCGCAATTGCAGCAAATGCGGGTTTATCTGAAATCGCCAAGCCTGCAAGCACTTTTCGGTCAATTTCAATCCCTGCTTTGTGAAGTCCACAAATGAAACGGCTGTAATTCATACCCAATTCATGCACCGCGGCATTGATACGGATAATCCACAAAGAACGAAAATCACGTTTCTTTTCTTTACGTCCGCGATAAGCATATTGCCCGGCCTTAATAACGGCCTGTTTCGCAACGCGATAAACACGGCTTCTCGCACTATAATAACCTTTCGCTTTTTTTAAGACTTTTTTATGACGTGCTCGCGCAGTCACGCCTCTTTTTACTCTTGGCATGGTTGTTTTCTCCTCTGACTTCTATTAATTAATCATCTGTATAACGCGTTTCATATCGGTTTTATGAACCATCGCATTACCCCGTAACTGACGTTTCCTCTTCGGGCTTTTCTTAGTCAGAAGATGTCGACGATCTGCACTCTTGTGCACAATCTTTCCACTACCCGTGCACTTGAATCGTTTTTTTGCACTCTGATTTGACTTTAACTTTGGCATATCTTTACTACTCCGCAATTTACTATTTATTTTAATCTGCAATCTGATTCAACGTTAACAACAGGAAGCAATGCGCCCCTTGTTTTTCCGCGCTAAAACTGATCGCCGCTTCTACTTACTTTTTCTTCGGCACTAAAACCATCATGACTTGCTGGCGTCCTTCAAATTTCGGCGCTCGTTCAATATCGCTATACTCCGAAAGATCAGCACAAAGTCTTTGTAAGACTTTAAGACCAATCTCCTGATGCGACATTTCTCGACCGCGAAAGCGAAGGCTCACTTCCACCTTACTCCCTTCTTGCAGGAAACGGGTCAGGTTGCGTAGTTTTACCTGATAATCTCCTTCTTCAATCCCTGGACGTAATCTGAGTTTTTTCAGTTGGCTTTTTTGCTTTTTCTTAGACTGTGCCTGTTTTTTATTTTGTTGAAATACATATTTGCCATGATTCATGATTTTACAAACTGGTGGATCTGCATTCGGGACGATTTCAACTAAATCTAGTTCAACTTCGTACGCTCTATCCAACGCTTCTCGAATGGATACAACTCCCACCTGCTCTCCGTCTTCCGCGATCAATCGAACTTTTGGCACGCGAATGCCGTCGTTCACGCGAACCTGTTTTTCAGTGCTAATATGCGATTCCTCCAAAATAATTTACTGGGCTTGTGCGAAAAACGATTTGACGCGTTAAAAACCCGCCTCTCATCTTTTCGAATAAGCCAGCCTTACATAACTCGTTCGTATTGAACAATTTCTGAGTGAATGCAATTTAGAAAGTCTTCAATTGACTGGTTACCTAAATCACGACCCGATTGTGTTCTCACCGAAACTAAGCCGCTCGCACGTTCTCGATCCCCCACCACTAACAGGTAAGGAATGTTCTGTAACGTATGCTCGCGGATTTTAAAGCCAATCTTCTCATTTCTCAAGTCAGAAATGGCCCGAATGCCTTGTTTTTTGAAAATTTTCACAATGGATTCGGCATAATCGGCCTGTTCATCCGTAATATTCATCACAACCACCTGAACCGGCGCTAACCACAATGGCAATTTCCCTGCATATTGTTCGAGCAAAATACCGATAAATCGCTCGATCGAGCCGATAATAGTCCGATGAATCATCACCGGCGTTTTGCGCTCACCATCTTCGGCAACGTATTCAACCCCTAATCGTACTGGCATGGAAAAATCAACTTGAATTGTCCCGCATTGCCAGGTGCGATCTAAGCAATCATGTAAATGAAATTCTATTTTTGGCCCATAAAAAGCCCCTTCGCCGGGCGCCAACGTAAAAGCCAATTTTTGCTGATTTAACGCATCCGCGAGTGCTTGCTCGGCTCGATCCCAATTTTCATCGGCACCAATTCGCTTGGATGGACGCGTCGCCAAACGAATCGTCACTTTTTCAAACCCAAACGTTTTATACACTTCGAACGTTAAATGAATGAGCGTTGCAATTTCATCGAGCATTTGTTGCTCGGTACAAAAAATATGCGCATCATCTTGCGTAAATTGACGAATTCTCATAAGACCATGCAAAGCGCCAGATAATTCATTGCGGTGACATTGCCCAAATTCCGCCATGCGCAAAGGCAAATCACGATAACTTTTGAGTCCCTGATTGAAAACCTGAATATTACCCGGACAATTCATCGGCTTGATCGCAAAAAGTTGATCTTCCGATTGCGTGATAAACATATTATCCTGATATTTTTCCCAATGACCGGATTGCTCCCATAAACCGCGCGCTAAAATGATCGGCGTATTGACTTCTTGATAATCATAATCGCGCAATTTTTCTCGCATATATTGCACAATCGATTGGTAAATCTTCCATCCTTTATCGTGCCAAAAAATCATGCCCGGGGAGCGCATATCAAAATGAAATAAATCCATGTGCTTGCCGAGTTTACGATGATCGCGCTTTTCCGCTTCGATTAATTTTTGCAAATACGCATCCAAATCTTTTTGATTAAAAAAAGCCGTCCCATAAATACGCTGCAACATTTTATTTTTCGAATCACCTCGCCAATACGCGCCCGCGAGTTTAATCAACTTAAATGCTTTTAATTGCCCTGTTGACGCAGCATGAGGACCGCGGCATAAATCGGTGAATTCGCCTTGCTCGTAAATACTTAATGGCTCATTTTCCGGCAAATCACGAATTAATGCTGTTTTATAAATTTCTTGTTGCTGCTCAAAAAAAGACAAGGCCGCTGCTCGGCTCATATCTTTTCGGATCATCGGAATATTTTGCTGCGCGAGTGCTTTCATACGCGCTTCAATCGCGGTTAAATCGTCGGGCGTAAAGTGATGGGGTAAATCAAAATCATAATAAAACCCCTCTTCGATCACAGGACCAATCGCAATTTTCGCCTCGGGAAAAAGTTGTTTCACTGCATGTGCTAATAAATGCGCGGTTGAATGACGAATAATCGCGAGTGCTTCTGGATTTTTATCCGTTAAAATGGTGACCTGTGCATCTTTATCAATGCGAAAAGACACGTCGACAAGCTGGCCATCCACTTTAGCCGCAATCGCAGCAGCCGCTAACCGATCGCCGATCGATTTGGCAATATCATAAACAGAAACGGTCGAATCAAAAGATTTCTGACTATTATCCGGCAGAGTAATGATAGGCATAGTGATCCTCAACACGCATAAAAGAAATGGTAGGCGCGAGTGGGATCGAACCACCGACCACCACCATGTCAAGGTGATGCTCTACCACTGAGCTACGCGCCTATAAAAAGCATAGGGGCAAGAAAATAGCATCAGTCACTCAAAGAAGCAATATTAAAATCGATACCGCTAAACAAAAAATGCACTCTTGATCGTTTATTACCTGAATCCAAGGGAGCGAAGACAAAAGGCGAAACCCCAACGTTTCATTCGATAACGCGCCGCGCTTAAGCAGCGTTCATTTTGCTAAAACTCTCTACTTGTCAATGAGGCAACGTTGGCCTATCCCATCAATCCAACCGGGACACGAATGTAGGAAACGCGCTGATGATGCATCCTAGCGGCAAGGCCCACTCTATCCAGTAAATCCCCACAACCAATGGCAATGACTGGGGTGACACGATGCGATGATTTTGCCTGACTCATCGCGTGAGCAATCTCAAGCGCTATGGCTTTTGTTTTAAGATTTGTACGGTCAATCACTTTCCAATCCGCCCTAATATGCCATGCCGCAAAATACGCCCTGAGCTGATCTCGATAAACATCTAGAATCGCTTGGTCAATGACGATCAAACGTCGCACAACCTGTGTTCCTCGCGCTTCACCTATATGGGCTAAGGTCGCGTTCGTTGGGTCTAACAAACCACGATGGCATGCAGTGTTTTTCATTTTAATTCCTGTGAAAAATTCATATCAATGGATCAAATGCGCTTGAGAAAGCCCATTAAATCGCATCGTCGAAGAAGTTTTTACCTTGAAAACGGGCGCGTGAACACCCGTAAAAAACACGGAGGTGATAAAAACGGGTAATCGTCAAAATCGGTCAAAAATATCATTACTCTGACACATGATTCTGGTAATATTTTGACCATGTTCAATATTGGCAGGGAAAATATGGCTGGCATAGCAGGTGTACTTAATCCGCTTCATTTAACAGAAGCCATGCTTTGGCAATTGCCGGGGTTTGTTACCTGGAAAGATATGCGTTCTCGACATATCGCTGGAAGTAGCACGGTTGTGCGTTTATGTGGTTTTCAACGACTCGAAGAGTTTATTGGCACTATCGATTACGATATACGCTGCGACGCTGCCGAGAGTGCTGCAAGCTTTATTCAACAGGATCAATGGGCATTGGCCACGGGATCACATACTTCTATCGATATCAATCGATATGCGGATGATAAAGTTCACGCTCACTTTACCCAAAAAAAAGCATTTACGGATGCAAAAGGCAAAATAATTGGTGTCGCTTGTTCTAGCATTGAATTGAATGACATTAAATTGATCGATCTAGGTATGTCTTTACTACACCACGACATTGGCGGATGCATCATCGGAAACTCTTTACGAAACACCTGTTATTCCTTGGACCATTTATACCGTTCGTATAAACTCTCTCGCCAAGAATCGGAATGTTTATTCTATTTGATTCGCGGTCATCGAACCAAAACGATCGCGCAAATTTTAAAATTATCACCAAGAACAATTGAGAGCTATCTGAACCAAGTGAAAAACAAATTACATTGTTATACTTTGCCACAGGTTATTGAAAACGCCAAAGCAAACGGATTTATGCTGGCCATTCCATCACACATGCTTCAGCTATATCTCCCTTAAACACTCAGCCGCAATTTTCTTTACAATATCTTCCTTCGAAAAAAAATGGTCATGATCCACATCACAAGGAATCACTTTAATTAAATTGTTTTGCAAAACCGTGGATAATCCATTGTCTGTCGTTTTAGATATATAATATTCCGCCATCCGTTGAAAGGGTTGAAAAGAAGTTTCTTCCGTTGGAGAGAACTGTTCGTACTGAGGCATCCCATTGGCCACTCGCATGGCCTTAAACATAATGGTCATTGCTTCTGGGTTTAAAACAACATCCACTGGCGAATATCGACAATCAATATCCTCGGATATATTAATGGCATGTTTTTTATTGAGTATTGTGACAACTTCTTTTTGATTAAAAAATGCATCGATCATGATTAATTGATTCACTTTTTCTCCTTCACGACATAATTGTCTCGCAATTTCAAAAGCCAGCACACCTCCAAAACACCATCCCAAAAAATGATAGGGACCATGAGGCTGTATCTTTTTTATCAACGGAATGTAATGCTCCGAAGCCAGTCTCTCGTAAGTATACTGTTGCGCTATATCTTCCCCATACTGTTGTTGGATATGCAAATAAAAATTATTAAACAAGACCAACTGTTTTTTATCGACCCGCGGGACTAAATTATTAAAATAGCTTTCCGCACCCCCCCTCCCTTGTGGAAATATAAATAATGGTGCTTTGTAATTATGGTGGTCATAAAAAGTAACGTACGGGGTATAATCCTTCGCGTCAACCAGGAGCTGTTTTTCCATTTTTTTAATCCTGCAACACGTCGCTAATTTTTCTTGGCGTTTTAAGTGTTGCGACAATGCTTGTATATTTCTTTGCTCGAAAATTTCTTTGACTGAAATGTTAAATCCCGATTTACCCATCTTTGAACTGAGTAAAACGCTGAGTATTGAATTCCCCCCGATTTTAAAGAAGTCATCGGTAATGCCAACCTCGTCTAGCCCTAACACGGCTTGCCAAATCTCACAGAGTTTTCGTTCTACTTCATCTCTCGGCG
>Ga0209319_1000551_pt1 | contig 45394 bp, 38 predicted proteins | sample RifGroE2_FD_184000 | JGI IMG/M metagenome (GOLD analysis project Ga0209319, IMG submission 184000) | Groundwater microbial communities from Rifle, Colorado - Groundwater E2 (SPAdes) (version 2) | ecosystem: Environmental > Aquatic > Deep subsurface > Groundwater | place: Rifle, Colorado, United...
TCCCCGCCGTTGCGCGCCGCCAAACGGGGCGTGTCGTGGGTTTCCCCGCAGGCGAACAAGGGGGACTCCAGATTCATGGCGCCATAGACGAAACTATTGAACAATCCGTCATAGACGCGCGGTTCACGCATGAACCCGTCGCCGATGATCATGTTGTAGCCTTTGGACTTGGAGTCGGCGGCGTTGACGACATCCAACTCTTCGGCGATGAACGTGAATTCCGGATTGATCTCGCGGGCTTTACGGATGATTTCGCTAACCAGTTCCAACGGCAAGGCATGACCCATGTCGATGCGGGCGCCGTCGATCCCGAATTGCTTCTGATAGAAGGGGATGATCCCGCTCAACATTTCCCACAAGGGTGTATTCGGTTGTGTGCCGGGATTGAAGCTGCTCTTGGCGACATCGAACAGGATGTAGGGTTCGAAGTGCCCCAGCTTATCCAAGAAAGGCTGGCTGCTTTCCGGGTGGTCGAGATACATGCGGAAATAAGTGACATCGCTCCACGCGGGTTGCGGATCGTTGATGCAATCGGAGAACGCCGGTGCGATCGTCATCTTGAAGTATTCCTGAACCAAATCCAGGATTTCCTTCGTATTGCCTTCGGATTTATACTCCTTGATCATCTCGCGCCATTTCTTGGCGTCGATCTGTTTGGGGTTCTTGCGGAATTTGCGGATATGTTGTAAAACTTCTTCGGAAGCATAGATCTGAGGCGCATATTCCTTTTTGGCGGGAATCGCGGCTTTCAATCCCGGAACCATCGGCGAACGATAATCCGGCAGGTCGGCCAGATCCAGCCAATAGAACCAATCCGGATGGTCGACGATCAAGTCGGAATTGACGGAGTTGGTTCTCGGGATGATGTCGATGATGACCTTCATGCCCAAGATATGCGCGGCTTCGACGAATGCCTTGAACTCTTGTTCGACCGTCGTCGCATCGCCCGTGATCGGATCTTTCAACCCTTGATCGAGCGCGTTGAAATTGGAGACGCCGTAGGGCGAACCCAGTTCGCCTTTCTTGTCTTTCAACGAGTACTTCGCGATCGGCAACAAATACAGCACGTCGATACCCATCTTCTTTAAATTTGGCAACATGGCCAACGCTTTGATGAACGTCCCCGTATCTTTCAGTTTATAAAGATTCCGGTCCTCGAGACTACCGGTACGGTCATGGTCGAAACTGCCGGATGCGCGGATCATCATCGAATAGACGCTCGATTTGCGGATCCAATCCCCGTTCTTCAGTTCCTCGTCGACCGGACGTTGGGTATAGAAACTCTCGGAATAGTCGATCTTCTTATCCGCACGGGCTAGGAAAACATCCCGGATGAGCGAACCATAGAAGCGGTACGGATTCACCAAAACATGACCGTCGTGGGTGACGACCTTCTCTTCGCCCGTATAGCCGAAATTATCCCAAAGGTCGGGAATCGCGTAATTGTAGACGCCTGGATTCTCTGCCGCTTGCTTGGCGATCGCCTTCGCAACTCTTTCCAAATTTTTCATAATCATCCTCCGCCACCATTTTACCATAGGTTGGATAAAATGATAACGGTTACAGCCTAACAACCATCGGGGTTAGGGATGTTGCCAAAATGAAATCGATTACACCTGGGTTGTCTTGACAAATAAATGTAGGAATGAATTGTGAAAATGCCCTTGACTTAACAATTCCAAAGGTCTAACATGAAAGCGTATACACTATGTATACCCGTCTATAGGAGGACGAAATGAAAAAGCTGTTCGCAATCATAGCAGTTGTTGCGATGGTGCTTGGTCTGACAGCGTGCGCGCCGAAAGAAACCGGACCGAAAACCATCAAAGTAGGGATCGCCATCTACAAGTTCGACGATACCTTCATGACGAATTATCGTAACGAAATGAAAGCTTATTTCGAAACGAAGAATTCGGATACCGTCAAGTATGAAGTCGAAGTTACCGACGGGAAGAACGACCAAGTCGCTCAAACCGAACAAATCGACAACTTCATCGCTCAAGACTATGATGTTCTGATCATCAACCTCGTGGATCTTACCGCTGCAAGTACGATCATAGCGAAAGTCAAGGCAGCCAATATCCCGACCGTCTTCATCAACCGTCAACCGTCGGATGCCGACATGGCGACATGGGACAAAATCACCTACGTCGGTGCCAAAGCTGAAGATTCGGGCACTTACCAAGGCGAAATCATCGTTGACCTTTGGGAAGCCACCGATTCGAAAGTCGACAAAAACGGAGACGACAAACTCCAATACGTTATGTTGATGGGACAAGCCATCCACCAGGATGCCGCCCTGCGTACCGAATACTCCATCAAAGCCGTTGAAGCCGCCGGTATCGTCGTCGACAAACTCTTCGAAGACCGTGGCGAATGGGACCGTGTAAAAGGCCAGGAAAAAATGGCTACCGCGATCACCCAGTTCGGCGATGCGATCGAAGTCGTCTTCGCGAACAACGATGACATGGCGCTCGGCGCGATCGAAGCGTTGGTTGCCGCCGGTATGACCGATGTTCCGGTTGTCGGCGTCGATGCGACCGCCCCTGCGTTGGATGCGATCAAAAACGGTACCTTGAAGGGTACGGTTCTGAACGATTCCGATGGACAGGCTCACACTTCCGTTGATTCCGCCATCAAACTGTTGAATGGCGAAGCCGTCGATGTTCTGCAATGGGTTCCGTACGTAAAAGTTACGCCGGAAAACTACGAAGACTTCATTAAGTAAGAAGTAAAAAAGGAATCCTGAATCAAGTGTGGTTTCCACCACACTTGATTTTTTATCGATATGGAGAGGACAAACAACCATGGGCCAAGAAATCATTCTTGAGATGAACCACATCAGTAAAAGTTTTCCGGGCGTCAAGGCGTTGGACGATGTATCTTTTCACGTAAGAAAAGGGACCGTGCATGCATTGATGGGGGAAAACGGGGCAGGGAAGTCCACGTTAATGAAGTGTCTCTTCGGGATCTATCTACCGGATGATGGGGAAATCATCCTCGAAGGGAAGAAGATGGATTTTCATAATCCGAAAGACGCATTGAATGCGGGGATTTCGATGATCCACCAAGAATTACAGCCGATTCCATACCGCAGCATCGCGGAGAATCTTTGGATCGGACGATATCCGATGATTAAAATCGCCAATATACCGGTGATGGTCGACGCGAAGAAGATGCGCGACATGTCGACGGACTTATTGAGCCGTGTTCGCTTGAACGCAAATCCGGATACGAAACTGAAAGATCTGTCGGTATCGCAGATCCAGTCGATCGAAATCGCGAAGGCGATTTCCTATAACGCGAAAATCATCATCATGGATGAACCGACGTCATCGCTGACCCAAGCGGAAGTCACCCAACTGTTTGAAATCATCAATGAATTACGCAACCAAGGGGTTTCCATCATCTATATCTCGCATAAGATGGAAGAAATCCTGCGCATTTCCGATGAGGTCACCATCATGCGTGACGGACGATACATCGGAACCTATCTCAGCAGCGAATTGACGATGGATTTGATTATCACCAAAATGGTCGGACGTGAATTGACCAACCTCTATCCGCCGAAGAATAACGTACCGGGGGATGTGGTCTTCGAAGTGAAGAACTTCACCTCGCCCAACCCTCGATCGTTCAAAGACGTGTCCTTCGATCTTCGCCGGGGTGAAATCCTGGGCATCGGCGGATTGGTCGGGGCACAGAGGACGGAGCTTGTCGAAGGGATCTTCGGTATCCGCGCCAGTTCGTTTGGTGAAATCAAACTCCATGGGAAAACATTGAAAATCAATCATCCGCGCGATGCCATCCGAAAAGGGATCTCCCTCTTGACGGAAGATCGGCGCGGTAGCGGAATCTTCGGCGTCCTCTCGGTCCGGGATAACGTCTCGGTCGCGAGTTTGGATGACTATGTCGATTTCCACATCAAACTCAACAATCGCAAACTCAATGCCTTGGCGGAAGACAACATTCGCAAACTGAGTATCAAAACACCGAGTACGAAGACGAAAATCCAATCCCTCTCGGGCGGGAACCAGCAGAAAGTCATCATCTCGCGATGGTTGGCGAGGGATCCCGAAATCTTCATCCTCGATGAACCGACCCGAGGGATCGACGTCGGCGCCAAGTACGAGATCTACAGTATCATGGTCAGTCTGGCGAAAGCCGGGAAGAGCGTCATCATGATCAGTTCGGAAATGCCTGAACTGCTGGGGATGAGCGATCGGATCCTGGTCATGTGTGAAGGGAAGTTAAGCGGAATTGTCGAAGGGAAAGACGCCAACCAAGAGAAAATCATGGAATTGGCCACAAAGTACATGTAAGGAGCACCCCATGTCCACACGAAAAATGAAACTTAATTCAAGTAACATTAAGAATCGTATGATTGAAAACGCGATGTACATCATCCTCATCACGATGGTCATCGTCGTTACGATTCTACGTCCGAAGTTCCTGTCGCTGGGGAACTTCCAGAATATCCTCATGAATTCATCCGTCCGTCTCATCATCGCCCTCGGGGTCAGCGGTGCGCTGATCACCCGCGGGACCGATCTTTCCGCCGGTCGGATCGTCGGGGTCGGGGCGGTCATCGCCGGAACCCTGTTGCAACGTCCGGACTACGCGGCGAAATTCTTTCCGAATTTCCCCGACACGCCGGTTTGGATGATTCTAATCCTCGCCATGATCGTCACGATGTTGATCGGTTTGATCAACGGCTTGGTGATCGCCTACCTGCATGTGCCTCCGTTCATCGCGACCTTGGGGATGCAGAGCATCGTTTACGGGTTCGCACAGGTCTATACCCGCAACGAACCGATCGGTGGGTTGAAGGTCGAATTGACAAGCATTGCGACGGGACGGGTGTTCGGTATACCCAACCTCGCCATCATCGCCTTGATCGTCATCGCCTTCATGTGGTTCATCCTCAACATGACGAAATTCGGTAAATACATCTATGCGATCGGTGGGAACGAAGTCGCCGCGGAAGTCGCGGGCGTCAACGTCACCTTCACCAAGATCCGTGTCTATGCCTTGGCGGGTTTGCTTTATGGTTTGGCCGGTGTTCTGATGGCCGCCAAGAGCGGCGGTGCGACGGCGAACTACGGGATCGGTTATGAACTCGAAGCCATCGCGGCTTGTACGATCGGCGGTGTCTCCACGGCCGGCGGCGTCGGTACGATCGGCGGCATCGTCTCCGGGGTCTTGATCTTCGAACTCTTGAAAACCGCCCTCCAGTTCTTGGGCGTCACCCCCGACTTACAGTACGTGGCGATCGGCTTGGTCATCGTGGCCGCGGTCGCGATCGACATCCGCAAATACCTCGCGAAAAAATAATCCTTCATCAAGACGGCGTCTCGCCGTCTTTCTTTTTGAATTCATTGGATTTCGTTTGTCTTTTGGGTGGGGGTTTGTTAAACTGAATACGGAATTTGAGGACACTATGAAACTGAACCGACGACTATCCATCTTGTTATTGACCGCGGCGCTTGCCGTTTTGGTCATCGGATGCACCCTGACTTCGACCAAGACCTGCGTACCCGATGGTACGAAGGTTTGCTTTGACGAAAAGAGTCAGACTTTTTTGATTGAAGACGGGGCGAAAATCGTCGTCGAAGTACCGACGAAAGAATATGGCGACCGATTGGTCGCGCTTTTCGACGCCGCCCACCAAGAGACCTCTAAACTCCTTTCCTATGTGGTAGGGAATGCATCAAGCGACACTACCCCGGATCTTCGATTCATGACGCAGAACGAAGCGGCGTTGAACTATGCTTCGTTGTTGGAGCTGGATGAATCGATGAACGAGCTCCTTTTAAATAACCTACAATGGGACAAATCCGAAGAAGTGAACCTGGAGGGACTCCGTTTCGTGCCGATGTCCGCGACCGGATTCACCTTCGTCTATGATGAAACCGTGCTAAGCGATCTTGGCGTCAGCCTTGAGGATGTCGATGCGGACGGACTTCCCGATGCGATCGATACCGTGGATGAAATCACGGCGGTCGCCGCGAAGTATCTTGCCCAAGACGTAAAAAGAACCTATACCTCCGTTTTCCCTCTGGCGTTCAACGAAGCCCTTTCCTTTTACCCTTTCCTTACCGCGGGGGGATGGGAAATCTTCCCCGAAGACATCGCGACCGAACCCGGATTCGAAACGCCCGAGTTCCTTGAAGCCCTTATGTTGATTGAAAAAATCGGCGCCTCGACGATCGTCGCCCAGCGGCCGGTCGATCCCGTGAAATTGGTTTGGCAATTCGACCAAGTCCTTTCGGGAAAAGAATTCCTCTTCAGCATGGCGAGTGAATGGATGTATGTGGAAGCCTATGAAAACCGTACCAAACACAATGTCCGCTATGCGCGATTCCCGGCTCTGGAGGATCAAATCCTCACACCTTTGGTGAGCGTGGAGGGGTATGTGATCCAAAACACGGCCTATCCTTCGGCAGCCCATGAAGTCTTGCGGGTGATCCGCGAAGTGGAATCCCTGAATGCTTTTACAGCGACGGTGAAAAAGACTTTGCTTGTCCATCCAAGCTTGACGGATCAAGTGACCTATCCCGATGCCAAACAACAGGAATTGGCGAAAGCCTATGTCCATTCCCGGAGTTTCCCACTGATTGCGCTGGAAGGCAACCCCAAAGTGCTTGGGTTCACCATGTATCGTCAAATGGAAATCCTTCCTGTATTGAAACGTTTATTTCTACAGGAAATCACGGCTCAGCAAGCCCAAGACGAAATCGTGCTCCTATCCATCGACTGGATATCAAACAACCTCGGGTATCCCGCGGAGGTAATTAAAACGAATGAGTAAAAACGAGAAAATACTGATTTTCGTCAATGCCAGCTATGTCTTGGCGGCGACCATGGCGGCCGTGTTCGTCAATGTCTATCTCTATGTCTTCACGAAGTCGTTGGAAACCATGACGGCTTATTCGATGATCCGTTTCGGTCTCTTTCCGATCGGTTTCTACTTCGGAGGCATGCTTTCACGCAAACTGAAACTCTCCGGTTCCATCGCGACCGGTCTTTCCATCATCATCTTGGGCATGTTCTATCTCCTTTTCCTTAATGAAGCCATCGCCGAGAACACTTTGTTGGTATTCGCGGTCGCACTCTTCTTCGGGATCGGCGAAGGCATCTACTGGTGCAGCATCGTCGTCCTCAACCTTCTCTCCTCGACCAAGGAATCCCGCGCCAGATATCTTTCACTGATGGGCGTCATGAACTCCGTCTCCAGCATCATCGCCCCTCTGGCCGCAAACTGGATCATCGTCAACTCGATCTCAGACGTCGCCGGCTACCTGCGCATCTTCCAAGTGGTCATCTTCATCTATGCGATCACCGCATTCTTGTCGCTCAACGTCGCCGTCGTGACCCCCAAAGCCAAGTACACCCTCAAAGATAAATTCAACCTCAAGAAGGATCCGCAATGGGCCTATGTCATGAATTCGCATTTCCTCTTCGGCTTCCGTGAAAGCGCCACATTAGTGCTTGCCGGTTTGCTGGTGTACAACGCGACCGGAGGCAAAGGCGGACTCTACTCCCAACTCTTGGCGATTTTCGCCGTCATCAGTATCCTGACCTTCTATCTGGCGGGGAAAGTGATCAGCCGCAAGAACCGGATGAAATCCTATCGTTACGCTTCTTTCCTGGTCTTCACCAGCACCGTCGTCCTGGTGCTTGTCCCCAATCTTTACGGAGCGATCTACTATGGCTTGATGAACGCCATCGCGACGCCGTTCTATGCCAACCCCTTCTCGATCATCATGATGAACGCCATGCAGGACTACGTGAAAAACGAAAGTATCCTTGGCCGCACGATCGTCAAGGAAGTCGCGATCAACGCCGGGCGGGTCATGGGGATGGGATTGATCCTGCTCTTCGCGCTCTTCCTTCCGAAAGACCTGTTTTTGCCGGTGGCCGTCATCACCGCATCGACGTTCGCCCTGATCCTGACCGGATATGCTACAATATATCACAACAGGCGCGATCGGATAAAGGCGCAAACGAGGGTGAACGGATGATGGAAAACCAGTGGGGTGCGATCCTGAAAAACGAATTCAAGCAACCGTATTTCCAACAACTGGCCGCTTTTTTAAAACATGAGTATGAAGAAAAAACGATCTACCCGGCGCGGGAGAGCGTTTTTTCCTGTTTCGGCTATTTCGACCTTCCCGACCTGAAAGTCGTCCTCCTCGGTCAAGACCCTTATCACCAACCCCGGCAAGCCCATGGCTGCTGTTTCTCGGTCCTCCCCGGAACGCCCTTCCCGCCTAGTCTCCAGAACATCTTCAAGGAACTCTCGTCCGATCTGAATCTACCGATCCCGAAAAGCGGCTGCCTGATCCCATGGGCGAAACAAGGGGTATTGTTGCTGAACACCTTGCTGACGGTCGAAGAAGGCAAGCCTCTTTCACACAAGGACAAAGGCTGGGAAGTATTCACCGACCATATCCTTGAACTCTGCAACCAACATCCCGAACCCGTCGTTTTCATTCTCTGGGGCAAGAATGCGCAAGAGAAAGCGAAAGTCATCACCAATCCCAAGCATCATCTCATACGCTCTCCCCACCCCTCCCCCCTGTCCGCGTATAACGGGTTTTTTGGAAGCAAACCGTTCTCTAAGACCAATGAATTCCTCATACGGTCAGGCAGAACCCCGATCGATTGGAGGATCGACTAATGTTTCAAACCATCCATGAATTCATCGACTATACCACCCGAAGGATGTCGTCGGGAAGATTCGGACTGAGTCGTCTCAACGATGCGTTGGTCGAACTCGGACAACCCCAGTTCGCCGTTCCTTGCGTTCATATCGCCGGGACCAACGGGAAGGGAAGTACGACCAACTTCCTAAGAAGCGTACTCCAGGAAGCGGGGTACCGGGTCGGAAGTTTCACATCGCCCCACCTTGAAGTCCACAACGACCGGATCCGGATCAACGACATCTTCATCACCGACGAGAAACTTCTGGAATATGGCAACCGCTTCTATCCCGTGTTCGAGAAATACGGACTGACGATGTTTGAGATCGACATGGTCCTGGCGGCGACGTATTTCAAAGAAGAAGCGGTCGACATCGCGCTCTATGAAGTCGGCCTAGGTGGACGGTTGGACGCCACCAATCTCATCCTTCCCCAACTCGCCCTGATCACCAACATCGGGATGGACCATATGGATTATCTTGGCGATACGTTGGAACTGATCGCAGGTGAAAAAGCCGGCATCATCAAGGACCATGTTCCGGTGATCACGGGTGAAAAGAAAGAAGAGTGTTTGAACGTATTCCATCGCGTTTGCGAAGAGAAACGAAGCGAACTGTTACTGACCACGGAAGCCACCCTGATCGCCCATGATCAATCCTCGGTCACCTTCGACTATCAGGGATATCGCATCCATCTCAAAGGACCGGCCTTGTATCAAATCAGCAACGCATCCCTGGCGATCGACGCGCTGTTGTATCTGCGTGATCATCTAGGTTGGGAGGTTTCCGATGAATCGATCAAGAACGGACTGGAGCGTGCACTGTGGAAGGGACGCTTCGAGGTCGTCCACACGAATCCCACGATCGTGTTGGACGGTGCGCACAACGAACACGGGGTCGCGGCCATCCTCTCCAGTATCCAATCCCTCCCGCAACCGGTCGTCGCGGTGTTCACGGCGCTGAAAGACAAGAAAGCCAAAGGAATGTTGGAGAAACTCCTGGGTGTTTGTGATAGAATCATAGTGACGGAATTCCAGTACTATCGTGGTGCGAAAGCCGTCGATCTTGCGGATGGATTACCCGTCGAAGTCATTTCCGATCCCCTGGAAGCCTTGCGTGAAGGTCTGCGCGGCGTTTCTATCGGAAGTCTTCTGATCACCGGATCCCTGTATTTCATTTCCGATGTCCGCAACCACTATCTTGACGAAATTCTAGAAAGGCGATCCCCATGAGCGAATTTTTCGACTCCATCCTTAGTTTGTCCATCGTCATCCAAGTACTTGCGGTCGTCGCGATCCTAGTCCTGGGGTTTTTGACGTTCAAATTTTTTCCGTTGAAACTTGAAATCCGTTCCATCACCTTCACGGCGTTGATGGTCATGCTTTCCGTCATCCTTTCGATCTTTTCCCTGATGGTCCCGATGTTCGGCTATCCCAGTTTGAAGATCGGATTTTCCCAGTTGCCTTTGATGATGATCGGGTTGTTTCTCGGACCATCCTGGGCGTTTCTCGCCGGGTTAATGGAAGACGTCCTTGAACTCTTGACCATGCCGGTCGGTTTCCCGTTCTTCGGGTTCACGCTCAACAAGATCCTGGTCGCGATGTTGCCGGCGCTATGGATGTTGATCCCCAAGACCAAGATCAAACAGTTCAAGTACCTGCCGCATGTGTTGTTGGGGGGGTTCTACCTTCTTGCCATGGCATTCACCTTCACCATCGACGAAGTGAAGGTCGGCCAGGAAATCATGGAGATCTCCATGATGACGAAGATCGGCATCTTCATCCTCAGCACGATCCTCTTCGCCTTCATGATCGTCATGCTGAACATCATCACGAATTACTTTAAAACCAAGAACCTGCGTTTCGCATTGACGGATTGGGTCATCGCGGTCTTATTGGTCGAATTCGTCGTCAATCTTATCTTAACCCCGCTCTGGCTTCAAACCATGTACGGGATCCCGTTTTGGTTCAGCGTCGCCCCCCGTTTGGTGAAGGGGACGGTGATGATCCAACTCAATATCGTACTCGGATATTTCATTGTAAGTACGATTGAACGATTAATTGAACGAAGACGGAACTAAGTTCCGTTTTTCTTATTCCACCGTCCTGGATAAGTGCCGATATTGAAGTGAAATCGCAAGAAAGTGCAAAACTCGATTTCGTTGAAAAACGAAAATGGAGTATAATAAAACTATAATGAAAAGGGGACAAATATAATATGCGCCAACATTCGATGGTGGCCATGATCCTTGCCGGCGGGCGCGGATCACGGTTGCTGGAGCTTACCAACAAAGTCGCGAAACCCGCTGTGTATTTCGGAGGGAAGTATCGCATCATCGACTTTCCGCTCAGTAATTGCGCGAATTCGGACATCAATATCGTCGGGGTGTTAACCCAGTACGAATCGGTGCTTTTGAATTCGTATGTCACGCAAGACCAACGCTGGGGCTTGGATGCGAAAGATTCAGGGATTTTCGTTTTGCCTCCGCGCGAAAAGAGCGAAGGCTTCGGATTGTACCGCGGGACGGCGGATGCGATCACGCAGAACATCGACTTCCTCGACCAGTACGACCCCGAATATGTCTTGATCTTGTCAGGCGACCATATCTACAAGATGGATTATGACAAGATGCTGAGCGACCACAAGAAGAACAACGCGGACATTACGATCGCGGTGCTTGAAGTCCCGCTGAAAGAAGCGTCGCGCTTTGGCATCATGAACGCGGATGAAACAGGTCGGATCGTCGAATTCGAAGAAAAACCGAAACAACCCAAGAGCAACCTTGCATCCATGGGGGTTTACATCTTCAACTGGAAACTACTCAGGAAGATGCTTGTCGACGATGTCAAGGCGGAGAAATCCAGCCACGACTTCGGGAAGGACATCATCCCGGGAGCGTTGAATTCAGGGAAACGGTTGTTTACCCACCGCTTTAAAGGATACTGGAAGGATGTCGGCACCATCGACAGTTTATGGGAAGCCAACATGGATTTGATCTATCGCGGAAGCGAACTGGATCTCTCCGACCCTGCTTGGAAAATCTATACCGAAGACATCACTTTGCCTTCGCAATACATCGGACGCAATGCGACCGTGAAGAACGCCTACATCAACCAAGGCTGCATCGTCGACGGGCATGTGGAAAACTCCGTACTCTTCACCAGCTGCGTGGTTGAAGAAGGGGCGAAAGTCATCGATTCCGTCTTGATGCCGGGAGCGATCGTACGTAAAGGCGCTCTTGTGCAACGGGTCATCGTCGCGGACGAGGTCGAGATTAAAGAAAACGCCAAGGTCGGGAAACCTGGCGACGGTGAGATCGAACTGATCCACCGGAATGTCCACGCGTAAGGAGGAGGCCACACCATGTGCAACGCATTAGGAATCATCAACTACGATGACGCATCCGCATATGTCGAAGGGCTGCAGGACTATCGTCCGATGCCTTCGGTGTCGTTTCTCGGCCGTTACCGCCTGATCGACTTCGCGCTTTCCAACATGACCAATTCGGGCATCAAGCATGTCCAGGTCTACGTCAAGTCGAAACCGCGTTCCGTTTTCGAACATCTGGGGACGGGTCGTCAATACAACATCAATTCAAAGCGCGGTAAATTGCATTTACTGAGCGGGGAAGAACCCATCCATTCCGAAATCTACAACCACGACATCACGGCCTTCATGCAGAACATGCAGTTCATCGAAGAAGCGAAGTATCCATATGTCGTCATCGCTCCGAGTTTCATGGTCACCAAGATCGACTTCAACGACGTCATGGCCGCCCACATGGAATCGGGAGCCGATGTCACCGTCGCCTACAAGACCATCGACAATGCGAAAGAAGCGTTCATCGGAATCAACACCTTGACCTTGGACCGCGACAAACGGATCGTGAAGTTTGAAAAGAACCAAGGCAAGTTCAAAAACCGCCATGTTTCGCTACGTATGTATATCATGAGAAAGAACCTCTTCATCGACTTAGTGAAGTTGGCACAGAAGACCAGTTCGATGTATACCCTCTCCGACATCATCGGGGACAACCTGAATACGTTGAACGTTGTCGGATACAACCACAAAGGCTATGTCGCCTGCATCAACAATCTTGACCAGTATTTCAAGGCCAACATGGAGTTGATCTGCAGGGACAAGGCGAGCGAACTCTTCGATCCGAAGTGGCCGTTCCATACCCGTACCAACGACTCCTGCCCGACCCAATATTCACCCTTGGCGGATGTCAAGTTCTCGACCATCGCCAACGGATGTTTCATCGAAGGCGAAGTGCGTAATTCGGTCCTAGGACGCGGCGTCATCGTGAAACCGGGGGCGGTCATTGAAAACTGTATCGTCCTACCCGGCGCCTTTATCGGCGAAAATGCGAAGTTGAAGTACTGCATCGTCGATAAGAATGCCAAGATCATGCATGTGAAGGAACTCTTGGGCACACCCGAAGATTTGATCTACGTCAAACGTCGGGATACCCTGTGAGGTTGATATGAAAAAGATCTTGTTCGCCGCATCGGAGGGTTTACCCTTCGTCAAGACCGGCGGTTTGGCGGATGTGGTCGGCAGTTTGCCTCAAGAACTGAGTGCGATCGGTTTCGACGTCTCGGTCATCATTCCCTTATACCTTAAAACCGCACGCACCCAACACCACACCCTGACCAAGATCGCCACCTATCCTGTCATCGTCGGAAGTCTGAACACCGTGGCGACCTTGTATTCCCGTCTCGTGGGCGATGTCACGTACTATTTGATCGAGCACGCGGGGTATTTCGAACGCGAAGGATACTATGGCTATCCGGATGACGGCGAACGATTCTCGTTCTTACAACACGCGATCTTGCGTGCCATCGAAGAGAAACATATTTCGGCGGATGTCCTGCATTGCCACGACTGGCATACCGGGTTCTTGCCGTTGTTATGCAAGACCGTCTATCTCCATCGCATCCCCCAACCTCTGACCCTCTATACGATCCACAACCTAGCTTTCCAAGGGAATTTCCCCTATGGCCTACTGGAAAGTTGCATCGGCGTTTCCAACCAGATGTATTTCGACGGGACGCTCCGTTTCCATGAAGGCATGGTTTCCTTCATGAAAGCCGGCATCCTGTATGCGGACGCGGTCACGACCGTTTCCGAAACCTATGCCCATGAAATCCTGACCTCCGACTTCGGCGAACACATGGAAGACGTCCTGCGCATGCGCAAGAAAGATCTTTATGGCATCGTCAACGGCATCGATGTGAAATCATGGAACCCGACGGTCGATACTGCATTGGCGAAATCCTTCGATACCCGTACGGTTGAAAAAGGGAAAGCCGCCAATAAAGCGGCCATCCAAGCCGAACTCGGTCTACGCCAAGACCCCGGCGTCATGCTGGTGGCGATGGTCAGCCGTCTGACACCCCAAAAAGGGATTCAGATCCTCATGGAAACCATGCACGAAATCATGGGATGGGACATGCAACTGATCATCCTGGGTACCGGCGACAATTGGACCGAAAACGAACTGCGTCAAATCGAATATCGCTATCCTCGTCGCGCCGTCTTCTATTGCGGATACCATGAAGAACTCGCCCATCGCATCTATGCGGGGGCTGATATGTTGCTGATGCCGTCGGCGTTCGAGCCGTGCGGGATTTCGCAATTGATCGCCATGCATTACGGAACCCTTCCCCTGGTACGTGAAACCGGCGGGTTGAAGGATACGGTCGAGCCCTACAACGAGTTCACCACCAAAGGGACCGGCTTCACCTTCACCAATTTCAACCGTGAAGATTTCAAGCACATCCTCAAATACGCATTGGATACTTATTACCGCAACCCTGAGAACTGGAAAAAGCTGGTGAAGCAGGCGATGAAGAAGGATGTATCCTGGAGTAAGTCGGCCAAAGAATACGCGAAACTCATCGAAAGAAAAACGAAGTGATCAAAGCGTCGAAAGACGCTTTTTCTAAGAAAACGCTTAAAAACAGGGTCGGTCGGAATTGGATGACAAGCTCTTGAATGCGGACTCCGAGTAAAACGGGAAGCAGGGAAAGCGCACTAAAAAAGTGCGAAAATGAAAGCGCTTAATATGTGAAACGACTAACATACAAGCATAAAAACATTGTTTCAAGGTAGTGGAAATGCTATAATCTGAGTGACTACAAGGAGGATGTAGATATGGCAAAACAGACAGTGCGCGACCTCGATGTAAGAGGGAAACGCGTCATCGTTCGTGTCGATTTTAACGTTCCGATCAAAGAAGGCAAAATCAAAGACGATAATCGTATCGTACAGGCGCTGCCGACCATCGACTATTTGGTCGAACAGGGGGCGCGCATCATTTTGATGTCGCATTTAGGCAAGGTGGATCATAAAGACCCCGAAGTCACTGCGGCGGATAAGGCCAAGAACAACATGGCGCCGGTTGCGGTGAAGTTGGCTGAAAAAGTCAGCACCAAGGTTTCGTTCTGCGCCGAAACTCGCGGACCGGTACTTGAAGCCGCCGTCGCCGCGCTGAACGACGGGGAAATCCTGTTGGTTCAGAACACGCGTTATGAAAAAGGCGAAAGCAAGAACGACCCCGAACTCAGCAAGTACTGGGCGTCGCTGGGCGATTTGTTTGTGACGGATGCTTTCGGATCCGTACATCGCGCCCACTCCTCGACGGTCGGGATTGCGGAAATCCTGCCTTCGGCCTTGGGTTTCTTGGTCGAGAAAGAAGTCGATATGCTGGGCAAAGCCGTCTATGAACCGGCTCGACCGTTTGTTGCGATATTGGGCGGGGCGAAAGTCTCCGACAAGATCGCGGTCATCGAAAACCTGCTGAACATCGCCGACAAGGTGTTGATCGGCGGCGGGATGGCGTATACCTTCTTGAAGGCGGAAGGCAAGGAAATCGGAAAATCTCTGCTGGAAGCCGATCGTTTGGACTTGGCGAAAGAATTCCTGGAACGCGGTAAAGGGAAACTGGTCCTGCCGGTCGACCACATCACGGCCAGTGCGTTCGCTGAAGATGCGGATACGAAAGTCGTCGACAACGACCACATCCCGGCCGACTACATGGGCTTGGATATCGGTCCGAAATCGATCGAACTCTTCAAGAACGAATTATTGGGAGCGAAAACCGTCGTTTGGAACGGACCGATGGGCGTCTTCGAAATGAAGCCGTTCGCCGCCGGTACCTTGGAAGTCTGCAAAGCGATTTCCGAACTTCCGGGTGCGATGACCGTCATCGGTGGCGGGGATTCCGCGGCCGCAGCGATCCAACTTGGATTCAAAGATAAATTCAGTCACATTTCCACCGGAGGCGGAGCCTCCCTGGAATTCATGGAAGGCAAGGAATTGCCGGGTATCGCCATCATCCAGGAGAAAAAATAATGCGTAAACCGATCATCGTAGGGAATTGGAAGATGAATAAGACCATCGCCGAAGCCGTTAGTTTCGTCGATGCGATCGAACCGCTATTGCACGACGATGCCGACTTCGGCGTCGGCGTACCGTTTCTTACCTTGGAGAAATCCGTCGCGCATGCGAAACATCTCTTGATCGCCGCGCAGAACGTCCATTTCGAAGACAGCGGCGCATTCACCGGCGAAGTCAGCGTATCCATGCTGAAGGAAGTCGGCGTCACGTGGTGCATCATCGGACATTCCGAACGTCGCACCTACTTCGGCGAGACGGATGCCACCGTCAACAAGAAAGCCTTGAAACTGGTCGCGAACCAGATCACGCCGATCATTTGCGTTGGTGAAACGTTGGCGCAATTCGAAGCCGGTGAAACGGAATCCGTCGTCCGTACGCAGACCGCGGCCGCATTGAACGGCTTGGCCGGCGACAATGTCGCCGCTCTGGTCATCGCCTACGAACCGGTTTGGGCGATCGGGACCGGGAAGAACGCCACCAAGGAAATCGCCCAGGATACCTGTGCGATCGTCCGTGATGAAGTGAAGAAGAACTTCGGACCCGAAGTCGCAGAAAAAGTTCGTATCCAATACGGCGGATCGGTCAAACCCGAAAACATCCGTGAATACATGGCGGAAGCCGACATCGACGGAGCCCTCATCGGAGGCGCATCCTTGAAAGTCGACTCGTTCAAAGCCATCATCGACGCTTTAAAAGCGTAATTCCAGGAGGATAAACACATGTCGATCATTATTGATGTCTACGCACGTGAAGTCATCGACTCGCGCGGCAATCCCACCATCGAAGTAGAAGTCACCACCGATTCCGGCGCGTTCGGACGCGCCATCGTTCCCAGCGGAGCTTCCACCGGCGAACGCGAAGCCCTTGAACTCCGTGACGGCGACAAGAGCCGTTACTTAGGCAAAGGCGTCGAAAAAGCGGTTTCCAATGTCAACGACATCATCGCGGACGCGGTCGTCGGTATGGATGTCACCGATCAGAACGGCATCGACAAACTGATGATCGAACTCGATGGAACGCATGACAAATCCCGTTTGGGCGCCAATGCGATCCTCGGCGTTTCGATGGCATCCGCTCGCGCGGCGGCCGACTACTACAATATGCCGTTATACAAATACTTGGGCGGATTCAACGGAAAGACCTTGCCGGTCCCGATGATGAACGTCATCAACGGCGGTGCGCACTCCGATGCGGCCATCGACTTCCAAGAATACATGATCATGCCGGTCGGCGCACCTTCCTTGAAAGAAGCGCTGCGCATGGGTGCGGAAACCTTCCATGCCTTGAAGAAAGTCTTGAAGGCCAAAGGCCAAGCGACTTCCGTCGGGGATGAAGGCGGATTCGCCCCGAACTTGGGCAACAACGAAGAACCTCTGCAAGTCATCGTCGAAGCCATCATCGCAGCCGGCTATGTTCCGGGCAAAGACATCGCTTTGGCCATGGATCCTGCAGCCAGTGAATTCTATGATGACGAAAAGAAAGTCTATTTCTGGAAGAAGAGCACGAAACAGACCTTGACCTCCAAAGAAATGGTCGACTACTACGAATATCTCTGTGGCAAATATCCGATTGTTTCCATCGAAGACGGCTTGGCCGAATCCGATTGGGACGGATGGAAACTGATGACCGAACGTTTGGGCAAGAAAATCCAAATCGTCGGGGACGACCTCTTCGTCACCAACCCGGCCATCTTGGCGGAAGGCATCGAAAAAGGCATCGCCAACTCGATCCTGATCAAAGTCAACCAAATCGGCACCTTGACGGAAACCTTCGACGCGATGGAAATGGCCAAGCGCAACAACTATACGACCGTCGTCTCCCACCGTTCGGGTGAATCCGAAGATACGACCATCGCGGACATCGCGGTCGCCTTCAACGCCGGACAGATCAAAACCGGTTCCATGAGCCGTACCGACCGGATCGCGAAATACAACCAATTGCTTCGCATCGAAGACGAATTGGCGGATGTCGCGGTATTCCCGGGCAAATCCTGCTTCTTCAACGTTAAGTAACATCAAACACCCCTTTCCAAACGGAAGGGGTGTTTCCTTGTGATGTATCTTGAATTACATCGATTAATGATCGCCGCTTTTCCACCCTTCACAAAAATCCGTTAAAAACAAGGGGATGTGAAAATGCGCTTGTTGTTTTTTGAATGGTTATCTGATAAAATGTATAGGCAAACTGTAAAGGAGGATTCCGATGCTTGATATCGTACTGATGGTGGTCGCCGTCCTACTGATTCTATTATCACTTCTTCAAAGCGGCAAGTCCGACGGCATCAGCAGTGCCTTCTCCGGAAGCGGCGGGTTGAACCTGTTCGCGAACGTGAAAGAACGGGGTCCGGAAAAGACGATTTCCCGGTTGACCTTGGTTCTGGGGATCGCATTCTTTGTCCTGGTGATTTTAGTAAGAATCGTATAAAATCGGCCGCACAGGCCTTTTTTATTATACAATGTGGAAGGAGGCATACAATGGACCTCAAAACAAGATTGATTGAAAAACTGGAGGAGAACGGACAACGTTACTATCCTCTGACCCAATGGGCAGAACTGTTGGGACTAACAAAACAAGACGAGCTCGAACGTTTTTTTCAGACTGTGCGTGAATTGGAAGAAGACGGGGTACTCACCATGACCCGCAACGACAAGGTGATCCTGACCAAGGATGCGGGTTGGAAGACCGGCGTCCTCAGCATCAATGCGAAAGGATTCGGGTTCGTGGATCTGGAGGAAGGGTCGATCTATATCCATTCTTCGGGGTTGAAGGATGCGATGCATCAGGACACCGTGTTGGTGAAGCCGAAGACCTATAACGACGGAAGCAGCGAAGGCATCGTCGTGAAAGTCCTTGAGCGTGCGGTGACGCAGGTCGTCGTCGAAACGATCAGGGTTGACGGAAAACTCGACTACGTCGTCAACGACCCCCGCATCCGCCAGAAAGTCGTCTTTACCCAAAGCGATTTGTCCCGTGTGACCGAAGGGGTGATTTTGGTCGCGAAAATCGTCGGATACGGTGATCCGCTGACCATTAAACTCGACAAGATCCTCGGCTATAAGAACGAACCCGGGATGGATGTCTTGACGGTGTTGGCGGAATACGGCATCGAACCGAAGTTCCCGCAAGAAGTCATGGACCAAGTCGAAAAGATCCCGATGGAAGTCCGTGAAGAAGACAAAAAAGGACGAAGGGACTATACCGACCGGGTCGTCGTCACGATCGACGGGGAAGACGCGAAGGATTTGGACGACGCCATCAGTCTCAAGAAGGTCGACGGGAAGTATCACCTACAAGTCCATATCGCCGACGTCAGCCATTATGTCCGTGCCTATACCCCGATCGACAAAGAAGCCGAGCACCGGACCACGTCCGTCTATGTGGTCGACCGTGTCGTTCCGATGCTTCCTCAAGCGCTATCCAACGGCGTGTGCTCACTCCACCCTAACGTACTCCGCTTAACGCTGACCTGCGACATGGTCGTGAACCCAAACGGAAGCGTGGATACCTACGAAATCGTCCCGTCGTTCATCAAGTCGAACTACCGTATGACCTACAGTAACGTCAATAAAATCCTCGATCACGACCCGCAAGTCACCAAACAATACGAAGAAGTCAAAGACTTGTTCTTTCTGATGAAGGAAGCCGCTGATGCCATACGTACACGACGCGAAGGGATGGGGTCGATCAACTTCGAAACCGTCGAATCGAAATTCAAGGTCGATGAGAACGGCAAGGTACTTTCGATTTCAGCGCGTACCCAAGACGATGCGGAATTGATCATCGAAGACTTCATGGTCTTGGCCAACGAAACCGTGGCCAGACATATGAAGTGGTTGGAGATCCCTTCGCTGTATCGCGTCCATGAAATCCCGGATAAGGTGAAACTACAAGAATTCTCGAAGATCCTGATGCCGTTTGGGGAAAAACTCAGAGGAGATCTTTCACACATCCAACCCGGTGTCCTTCAGAAACTTCTGACCAAGTTCGAAGGCCGTCCGGAGTTCCATGTCATCTCGACGGTGTTACTCAGAAGCATGCAGAAGGCGAAATACGATCCCAAATGCATCGGCCATTTCGGCTTGGCCTTGAAGGAATACCTTCACTTCACCTCACCGATCCGCCGTTATCCCGATTTGATCGTGCATCGGATGTTGCGGAAATACCACTTCAACCTTCCGGATGAAAACGCGAGGATCGAAGACGAAAAAGGGATGCAGACCTATGCGCTTGAAACCTCGTTCGGCGAACGGAATGCGGTGGAAGCGGAACGTGAAGTCGAAAACATGAAGAAGGCCGAGTTCATGATGGACCATATCGGCGAGATCCATTGGGGGATCATCAGTGCGGTGACCCGTTTTGGATTCTTCGTCTCGCTCGAGAACACGGTCGAAGGCTTGGTCCATATCCAGAATCTGACCGACGATTATTACGAGTTCGATGCGAGACTGCATAGTCTGCGCGGAAGTCGGACGCATCGTACGTTCATCCTGGGACAGAAGCTTAAAATCAAAGTCTCCGGGGCAAGTAAAGAAAAGAAGACCGTGGATTTCCTTCTAGCGGAGGAAGTGAAACGTAAATCCACGGTGCCTGCGCATAAAGGGGGAGTGGCAAGTGGCCGTAAAAACCGTATCCGTTAATCGGAAAGCGACCCATGATTACTTTATCGTCGAGAAATATGAAGCCGGGATGGTCCTCTATGGAACGGAAATCAAATCCATCCGTAAAGGGTCGGTCCAGTTCAAAGACGCCTACATCGAGTTTAAAGACGGGGAGGCGTTTGTGAGGGAGATGTACATCGCCCAATATGAATTCGGAAACCGCTTCAACCATGAAGAAACACGCGACCGTAAGCTGTTGATGCATAAGGCGGAAATCGCCAAGTTGCAGAAGAAGGTCAAACTCAAAGGATTCACCGTCATCCCGCTTCAGATGTATCTTAAGGATGGACGGGCGAAACTGGAGATCGCATTGGCGGAAGGGAAGGATGTCCATGATAAACGGGAAGCCTCCAAAGAACGCGATGCGAAACGCGAGATCGATAAAGTGCTGAAGAATCAACGCTAAAAGGGACGTGTTCCCTTTTTTTGTGGGGAAATCGACTGATAAATAAGGTATACTGAAATTACGAAAATCATAGGAGGGGACGATGAAGAAAATCAAGATGATCGGTTTACTTCTTTTACTTGGCGGGTGTTCACAACTGGAATCCTTGACGACCGAGCTAACGCCGACCCGCTTCCTTGAAAACATGCCCTATGTCCGATTCACCTTCGGGGAAGTTTCTTTTGTCTTGATCCAACCTTCTTCCACGTTCTTCGTCTATCTGCTTGGGATACTTACGATCCTGCTTGGCGTCCTTTTTCTCAAGAATCACATGCATCAGAAATCCAGGTTGTGGTGGGGGATCGGGATGGTACTTTGGGGCATCGGCGCGATCGTCGCCGGAAGCAGCTACCAAGCCTTCGGCTATGAACTGAAATGCGCCAACCGTTACTTTTGCCTGCAGACCAGTTGGGTCGAGCTTCTCTATCTCGTGATCACCATCTTCAGTATGAACGCGTTGTTAATGGGGATGGTTTACCGTATGAAGAACCTTCGTTTAAGGCGCATCGTGGCGGTCTACGCCGCAATCAGCAGTATCGGGTATACGTTATGGCTATTGAAGGGACTTTGGCTGGCGAATGCCTTCATGGTCTCCTACGAAGCTTTGTTGATCTTCCTCTCCCCGACGATCCTTCTCTACTTCCTGAGCGTACAAGGGAAATCCAAGGGTCTGGACAAGAAACTTCGAAACACATGGATCTATTTCCTGCTTCTCAACCTCGTTTACTTCGCCTGGTTGTATTCCGGAATCTCAGGGATCCTCTACCATGATTTCAAGATCTGGCTGAATGAAAACGACATCCTGCACCTACTGCTCATTGTCTGGATGGTCTATCAATACAAAGTGCTCTATCCCAACCTCGAAGACGAATCCATCAAGTAAAAACGCTTCCCCGAGAACTCGGAGAAGCGTTTCTTTTGTTTACCAGTGACCGCCGCCGCCGCCGCCGAAGCCGCCGCCGCTAAAGCCGCCACCACCGCCGCCGATGCTGCCGCCGCCTTTGGCGCGGGGGACGGAAGTCATCGAACGGTTCATATTCCCTAAGGTATGATTCAGACTACGCATGAACAAGTAGGAGTTCATCGGATTGGAACCGACATACCAGGAAGGTTGCGGAATGGCGATCGATTCGAACTTCTTCGACCAGACATCCGAGACATTCAGGACATAGGCGTAGGGAAGGATCTTGTAGAAGTATTCGGGATCATCACGAACAAGCATTTCCAGCTTGTCTTTCTCCGCGACTTCGATGAAGCGTTTCAACCCGATGATCCGACCGAGATACTCGGTCCCCAAAGGGGTGCGCTTATCCATGACGCTGATAAGCAAGGCGTTGAAGGTCAATAAGCCCAACAGGACGACCAAGATCCATAGAGGGGCTTGGATCCAGATGAAGATCCCAAGCAAGACGCTGATAACGACCAAGGCGAAGATGGCCAAGCCGAATCCTGCGCCGATGCGCGAGACCAGGCGGAGAGAGATCCATTTCTGACGCAAGATCGAGAAGAGGATGTTGAAGGCGATGCCGCAGACCAAGAGGATGATCGGTAGGCCCAAAGCCATGTCGACCATGTAGGTGTCCACGTAGACCAACGCCGCCAAGACCAAATAGATCGGGAAGACGGAGACGACACCGAGGATGAACTTCATCGCGGTGGATGCCTTGCGGTAGATGTTCCGGGATTTATTCCCCTGGAAATGACGCTGGATGTCCGCCTGGGCATGTTGGAGGTGCATGTAGAACGTATTCTCCAACTGTTTGTTGGTGACTTCGGTCCGACCCATGAACAAGGCGTTGAACAGCGTTCTTTCGGCACGGATTTCGCTTTGGGGGATGTCCATCAGTTTCGTGAGCGTGAATCCGCTCTTCCCGGTTTCCGTGATGGTCAAGTACCCTTTGGACGCCCATTCGATGATCAAGGAAAGGACATCGCGGGAATCGACGAATCCGTCGAAGATGAATCCGACTTGTGCGCTGCTCAGTCCGGGGATGGCGTTGAACTCGACGGTTTCGACCGGACGTTCATCCTTCCCGAACTTGAAGAACGCCAATAAAACCAAAACGCTCATGGCGATCGCAAACATCAAGGCCGGGATCGAATAATCCGCCGCCGGGATGAAGGTGAAGAAATCGTTCGGAAGTTCGCTGAACACCGTCAGCGCCTGACCATAGGAAATGCCCTGGTCGTAAGTGCCGCTCAGCGTGTTTCCGACGACCGTGTAGTTGAGATCCAACGGGGTATTGTTTCCCGCGATCCCGCCATAGAAGGTGATGTCGCTCGGCCACGGTTTCGGCAGTGTCACCGAGAACTCCACGTTCTCGATCCGGTCTTGCCAATACTGACCGACAAGGTTCATATAGAAGGCTTGGTAGCCATTGAGGTCCAAGTCACGCATCTGGATCGTATAGGTAAGCGTATAGACTTTCAATCCCATCGGGACATAGACGTCTTCATCCCCGATGTAGATCGTGACATAACCGTTCTCACGGACGGTCTCGGCGATCGGATCCTGCCCCGCGCTGATATTGCGGACCGGGAAGTAATAATCGCGGTCATAGGTTTCGCCGTCGATCGTCCATTGCATGCTGTAGTTCTCGGGTAAAAAGATCACCGCCCCATGGGACGTGGAAATGTTGAACTGGTAATCCATGGTCTGTTCGACCGTGATCTTCCCGTTCTCGTCCACGACCATGTCGATCTTGAAGTTCTTGATGACGACATCGTCTTCCGCATGGACCGGGGAAATCATCCCCATCAAACCGATCGTCGCCAGCAGGAAGGTTAAACAAAGTACTTTCAGTTTTCTCATGATTCCCTCCTCAAGGGAAAAGGGGAACGATGCTCCCCTTTCGATTTAGAATTGGACTTTGACGTTCTGACGTTGAGCTTCGTCCGTCACTTCGAACAACGGGCGACGTTTGAATCCGAACATCCCGGCGATCAGATTGGTCGGGAAGCGTTCCAAGGTCGTATTGAATTCCCTTGTCGATCCATTGTAGTACTTGCGGGATTGCGCGATGTCTTCTTCGACGACTTTCAATTGTCCCTGCAAATCCATGAAGTTCACGTTCGCCTTCAGATCCGGATAGGATTCGGCCAATGCGAACAAGCGACCCAAGGCCCCTTGGAAGCTTGCTTCGTTGGTGGCTTTTTCATCGATGGTCTTCGATCCGACGGCGGCGTTACGCGCGGCGATGACTTTTTCCAAAGTCTCGCTTTCGTGCTTCGCATACCCTTTGACCGTTTCAACCAAGTTCGGGATCAAATCGTAGCGTTTGACCATGTAGACATCCATGGTGGAGAATGCTTCATCGACGCGATTGCGCAGCGATACGAGCGAGTTGTATGCGCCGATCATCCAAAAGACGATGACGACGACTAGACCAAGCAGAATGTAACCAATGTATTCCATAGGTTCCTCCTCATCACACAGTGGTTGTGTATAGTTTGATTATACTCCATCCCTTTGTCTGTGAAAAGGATGTCAACTCAAGAAACGGTATCGTTGCCCCTTATTTTCGGGCTGTGGGCAAGGAATTCCCCGTCGAAATATGATATCCTAAGGATGCGAGGAAAAAACCATGAAAATCACACTCGGTACCTACACGAAACGCAGCAGCCAAGGCATCTATACGATTGAACTCAACGAACAGGAAAAGAAATTGGAAAACCTGACGTTGTTGCATCCGATTCAAAACAGCACCTATCTCGAGTACGACCAAAACCGCCTTTATGCGGTCTTGAAGGATGGTCAGGGGGGACTGCGGATGTATCAGGACGGCGTCGTCGTCAATCAAGTGACCCAGGAAAACACGCCGCCGTGCTTCGTCAACGCCATCCCCGAGAAGCAGTTGGTCATGAGCGCCAACTACCATGCGGGGCACATCGACCTCTATTCGACCAAGCAAAACCGGCTCGAACACCTTCAACGCATCACATACGACGAAGGCTCCCACGCGCACATGATCAAATACGAACCCCGTTTCGACGAAGTCTATGTTTGCGACCTTGGCTTGGATAAGGTATTGACGTATGCGATCCAAGCGGATCGCTTGGTATTGAAACACAGTTTCAATACCCAACCGAAACAAGGCCCGCGTCATTTCATCGTCCATCCCACGTTACCCATTCTTTATGTCCTGACGGAACTGAGCAGCGAAGTCCTCGTCTTCATCCGGCACGACGACCATCTTGAACTGATCCAAACCCTAAGCGCCTTGCCTGTGAACGAGGATCAAATCAAGTGGGGGGCGGCGATCCGGATCAGTGTTGACGGGAAATTCCTTTATGTCTCCAACCGCGGCCATGACTCGATCACAGTTTTCTTGATCGATCGCGAAGGCATCTTGAAAACGATCCAAAACATTCCGACCTATGGAAAACACCCACGCGATTTCAACCTCTCCCCCGACGAGAGATTCCTGGTGGTCGCCCACTTGGATAGCGATTCCTTGACGCTCTTTGAACGGGATCAGACAACCGGACACTTATCTTTGCTTCAGAAAGATGTCTTCGCCCCTGAATCGGTCTGCGTCGTATTCTAAGTCGACTGGGTAGACTTTCGGACATCTTCCATATCCTGGATTTCGTGTCCATTGACATTATCATTTCCTTATTCTATACTATGGACGCACACATGGGGGTGTCATGGTTTCGACAGGTTGCTGTTGGATTCAGGCTGCAGTGGAGTGGCGACCTAATTGCCAAAACAAAAATAACTAACAACAATTACGCTTTCGCTGCTTAATTAGTCTAAACTAGACTTCAGCGTGTCTCCCCGGATTCGTCCTCAGGTTCGGGCTAGACATCAGAAATGAGGAATACGGGATCCAGCCGATCGTACGAAGATCTCCGACAATCCAGTCGATCACATCAAACCAAGTTCGTCCGTTCGCTAAGGTTTGATTACTAGAAGCGGAATAAACTGTAGATGCTTGAATGTGAAGCACAATTTGGACAGGGGTTCGACTCCCCTCACCTCCACCAACTTTACCCCATACCATGTGCCCCGAGTTCCTCAACTCGGGTTTTTTCTGTTTCTAGCTGATTCTTAAATCCTGTATATGACTTCAAGGTTCGAAGTAACTGTAAATGCATACAATAGGGTGTTGACAAGCCTTCTATGCAGAGTGTTACTATGAAATCAACATACGGGGGAACATGTATGAAACAATTACGACACCTTTTCATCGCAACGATCGTTACGGCGTTGGTTTTTTCGTCGTTGACTCAACGAGTCTGGGCGATGGACTCCTTCTCGGAATCCAAACCCACGAATGTCATTCAAGAGGTTCAAGCCGCCATCGACCCTTCCGAAGACATCCCGATTCAGGAAGTGGAAGAGAAACGGGAAGCCAATGTCAAACATTTCCTAACGGATAACTTCCGCTATGTGGCGATGGTCTATCCCGTCAGTGTCCATTACGCAGAGAACGGGAAATGGAAAGCCATCGATAATACCTTACTTGATACGGTCGACGAAGAGAAGAGCGACGTGTTGGAGAATGCCGCCGGCGGAGTCAAAATCCGGTTGGCGAAGAATTCCCAGTCCACCAAACTGGTTTCACTGAAGTCCGGGGATTTCGGACTCTCGTGGACCTTTAAGGACATTGCGAAGAAAGCCGTTCAAGTGGTCCAGCCCTCCCAAGCGAAAGATGAAGATCTGACCACGGTGGAGAACCTGACTTCCTCCGTGACCTATCTGGATGTTTTCGAAGGCGTGGACTTGGAATATGTCCTGCGCGGGGATGAAGTCAAAGAAAACCTCATCTTGAAGTCCAAGACCGCCCAACACTCGTTTACCCAAGTGTTCCGTTTTAACGGATTGACACCGAAGACCCAAGAGGATGGGACGGTATGGCTCGTGGATGAGAAGGGAACAATGGTGTTCCGTCTTGAGCGCTTTTTGATGGTGGATGCCAAGGGAGAAGAGAGTCAAGCGATCCAAACCCGTTGGACCCAAGTGAACGAGACCTGGGAACTGACGATCCAACCGGATCAAGAATGGTTGAGCGCACCGGAACGGACCTATCCCGTTGTCGTGGATCCGACTGTCAGCACTCCTTTGTCCCCCTCACAAATCGAGGACACGCACGTCACCTCGACGCTTCCGACCTCCAACTTCTATAACAGTTATATTCTGAAGACCGGCAACAATGTGCATCGTACCTTCATCCGATTCACCTTACCCAGTCTCACAGCGGCGGATATGGTCATCGCTTCTACGCTTCAGATGAGCATCGATAATGTTGGAACATCGCAAAACGATTACCAAGTCAATGCGCATAAAGTCACGGGAAGCTGGACGGAAACAGGATTGACTTGGAACAATCAACCGACATACAATTCGAAAATCGAAGATTATGAAGTCGTCGGACATGATGCCACCAAGAACGCCTATGCTTGGGATATCACGTCGATCGTAAAGGATTGGTATGTCAGCGGCGTCAATAACGGGTTGATGTTGAAGAACCAGACGACGGAATCCGGGTATAAGGAGTATTACTCCGCCGATACTAGTTCCGCTTATCTGAATTTCCGTCCGGTCGTTACGATTTTCTATGTCAACAATAATGGACTTGAATCCTATTGGACCTATCATAGCCAAAACGTCGGAAGGGCGGGAATCGGGTACACCAACGACTATAACGGCAACCTGGTGTTCATCCGACAAGACACCGTTTCTTCCGGAAATATGATGCCGGTGAGTGTTTCGCATGTCTACAACCTCAACGACCGCGCCACCAATATCGGCTACGGGAACGGATGGCGGTTAAACTATACCCAACAAGCCGGAACCGAAACCATCGGAACGACAACCTACTACTATTGGATCGACGAAGACGGCACGAAGCACTACTTCGCCTATGACAGCGTCAAACAGAAGTACATGGATGAAGCCGGGACGCAGTTGTGGATGGTGAAGAACGCCGATACCAGTTACACGATGACGGATGCCCAGAACAACATCTCGAAATTTAATACCGCAGGGAAACTGTATGAAATTCAAAACAGCGATGGGAAGAAGATCACCCTGACCTATAACGCTGCCGGACAATTATGGAAGATCACGGATGCTTCATCCCGGGTTACGACGCTCCTTTATGGGACAAGCAATTGCGGAAGCGGGAATGCCTGCCTTTCCTCGATCACCGGCGTTGACGGACGGGTTACCAATTACACTTATAGCGGACTTCAGCTGACATCGGTCACGGAAGTCTTTGACGCCGATCCCGCCCACAATAAAGTCTCAACCTATACCTACGACGGAACCGGCACAGATCAGTATAAACTCTTGAGTGCGACGAATTTCGACGGCTACAAGATGACCTACACTTATTCCACATTGAAACCGTTTCGGGTCACCAAGTTCATCGAGAGTCAAGGAAGCACACTAGGGGAAGAGTTGAGTCTCTCCTACGGCTACAATACGACGTTCTACACCGATACCAACGGACGCAAATCGATCTACACCTTCAATAATGCCGGAAACACGGTGACCATTCAGGATCCCGACGGCTATGCGCAGTATTATAGTTACAATGAATCCGGCAGTATCAAGAATTCGATGGCGGTGGAATCCAAACTGCAGAAGACCACCAACAATCTACTGCTCAACCACAGTTATGAGACGGATCTCAACTGGGTCATCGGATATGACGGTAGTTCAACGGCGTCGACCGGATATTCGACGACGAAGTACATTGGAAACCGTTCGATGTTCATCACGAAAACAAACACCGCGAACCAACATTACTTTACACAGACCCTCACCAATCTAACCAAAGGGAAGACCTATACCTATTCCGCCTATGTGAAGACCAATGCGATGGTTACTGGAAATAATGTCGGAGCGGCGATCTCTGCCTACACGAAGAATGCAACCGATGTCTGGATCGAAACCCAATCCACCCATATCGACGGAACGAAGGACTGGCAACGTTTGGAAATCACCTTCACAATTCCCAACGACGCGACGAGTTCCAACGTACTGGTCCGGACAATGGTCGAAGGAACGACCGGAACCGCTTATTTCGATGCCCTACAGGTGGAAGAAGGCAAGATTGCGAATCGCTATAACTTGGTAGAGAACGGAGATTTCACAGCCGACGAAACGCGATGGACGCGTGGCGGGACCTGGATCACCGGCGATGGGATCACCACGATAGCGGACACGGGACATCCTACCGCATTTAGCGACAAGGGATTGAAAATCCAAGGGGAATACAATAAGAACAAAAATGCCTACCAAACCATCCCGGTCAGCGGTGTCGCTGGGGACGGCGTCGTCTTTAGTGCTTGGGCAAAATCAGCTTCCATTCCATTAAGCGGACAACGCTACGCTTCACTGGATATCCGGTTTAATTATACGGATGGGGATTTCTCTTATCATATCGCCAACTTCAATGCGGACTCGAGTGAATGGCAGTATCTGAGTTTTAAGGCAAAGGCCAACAAAGCTTTTTCCAGTGTTACGATCTATGTCTTGTACTATCTCAACGTCAATACCATCACCTTCGACGGGATCAGCCTGTTCAAGGAAGAATTCGGACAGTCATATACTTACGACAGTAATGGAAACGTCGTTTCCGTCGTGGATTTGGCCAAGCAAACCTCTTCCTTTGCCTACACTAACAATGATTTGACCTTGGCCACGGACGCCAAGAGTAGTTCTTTCAATTACACCTATGATAATAACCACAAAATCACTGGGGCAGAGTCCGCTGAACTGGTGAAGTATTCCTTTGAATACGACACCTTTGGGAATGCGACCTCGGCCACGATCGGGGACGACGTCGGTGAAACCAAGAAGATCACAACAAGCACGACTTATTCAACGGATGGGAACTATGTGGCCAGCAAGAAGGATGCCTTGGGGAATGAGGTTTCCTATACAATCAACGCCCTGAATGGGTTGGTCAGCAGTGTCAAGGATCCGTTGGGAAGAACCGTCACCAACAGCTACAACTTTGACGACTCCCTCGCCTCGGTCTCCACAACCGTCGGTGGGCAAGTTGTTTCCAACAGTTACACGTATGAGAACGACCGCCTCAAGACGATCACCCACAACGGATTCGACTATACCTTCGTTTATGACACCTTTGGGAATGTCACTCACGTCAACGTAGGGACGACAACCCTCATCACCAATACCTACCAAGCCCGTACCGGTCGCTTGAACTCGTTTGTTTATGGCAATGGGGACACCGTCGAGTATGTGTTTGACAGCTTTGACCGGATTACCGGCGTGAAGATCGAAGGGATTTTACGCACAGCCTACGATTATGACGCCAACGGGGTGGTCGGACGGGTCACTGATGTCTTATCAGGTAAGAGCACCCGTTACATCTACGACTTTGCCAATCGCCTGGTCAGAGTGGAGGAATCCAACGGGAACTCGGTGGCATTCGGGTACGATGCCAACAATAACGCCTCGACCTTCATCGACACCGTCAATGGAACGACCTACACGACGTCTTATACCTACGACAAAGACAACCGCCCGACCTTGGTGACGGCGCCTAAGATCGGAAGTGATCCAAGTAACACGACCGGATACCTTTATGATGTGTTGGGAAGACTGACCTCCAAGACCTGGACATCCGGTTCGACAGCGTACACGACGACCTACACCTACAAGGACCATCCTACCGATACCAGCTTAACCAGCACCCAAGTCGCCAGTATCCAAAACGGTTCAAATTCATTGATTTCTTATGTGTATGACAAGAATGGAAACATCACATCTATCACTGAGGGAACAAACACGATACAATATGTGTATAACGAACTCAACGAGGTGATCCGCGAGAACAACCAGCGCGACAGTAAGACCTTTGTTTACAATTACGACTTAGGTGGAAACCTCCTCAGCAAGATCGAATACGCCTACACCACCGGAGAGGATCTAGGGATTCCAGTTAACACAATCTCCTATGCTTATGGAGATACGAACTGGAAAGACCTGATGACTTCCTTTGACGGGAAGGCAATCACCTACGACGCCATCGGCAATCCGCTGACGTATGACGGAGGCACCTTCGCTTGGGAAGGACGCAAACTCACTTCTTTCAACAAGACCGGGCTTTCGGTTTCCTACACGTACAACGAAAACGGTATCCGAACATCCAAAACCGTCAACACCGGCAACGATGTTACCACGAATTATCGCTTATCCGGAGACAGAGTCACCTTTGAGCAAACAGGTTCCGACACGATCTATTACGTTTACGATACCCAAGGTCAATTGATCTCGATGATCTTGAACAACGTGGAATATGCGTATGTCCGGAATGCGCAGAATGATATCGTCGGGCTCATTAACAGCGCTGGAACTCAAGTTGTTTCCTATACCTACTCCACCTGGGGCGAATTACTCTCCATCACGGGATCCTTGGCTTCAACCGTAGGGCAACAGAATCCTTATCGTTATCGTGGATACCGCTACGATTCGGAAACCGGACTCTACTACCTCCAAAGCCGTTACTACAATCCGCAATGGGGGAGATTCTTGAATGCGGATGCCCTATTAAAAACTAGTCCAACGTTCATTGAAAATAATATTTTCGCAAAATGCAATGAGAAGTCGTCCACTTTTTGAAAAAGAAGAATCTGGAGTCAGATCGTTGCTTGAATTAAGCTAAAGTGAACAAGAATCGCTTCGGTGGGGGTTCGATATTTGAGAAGTTTACGTGGTAAATGATTCATCCAGTTCGTGATTTGTTGGATCTGTTCCAACGAAACATCCTTCAACGACTTTCCTTTCGGAAGAAAGCGGCGCAAGATCCCGTTATGCTTCTCATTGGTTCCCCGTTCCCACGACGAGAATGGATGGGCGAAATAGACGGCGCTACGGTCCATAAGTGCTTCGGATAAACTTGCGAATTCAGATCCGTTATCCGCTGTAATCGACTTGAAGATGAGTGGGAAGTAAGGATTGTCTTTGGATATCTGTTCGAGGGCTTCCTTCACCACAGCTTCATTCTTACCCGGTAATTTGATGATGATCTGATAGCGTGATAAGCGCTCTGTGATCGTGAGGAGAACCGGCTCGTCTTTGGTTTTCTTTCCGATGACGGTGTCGATTTCCCAATGACCGAAAGTTTGACGATGATTGATCTCTAGGGGACGCGCTTCGATGGATTGTCCGAGGACACGTTTGTGCGCACGATTCCGTTTGGTCTTTGATTTCCGTCGAACTTTCGCCCACAAGTCTAGATTTGTGAGCTCAATCAGTCCTTCGTCGATATATCGATAAAGCGTTTTGGCACACACTCGCTCCTGGGATGTGAAGGTCCCTTCTTCAATCGCGCGACCGACAATGACATCCGGAGACCATTTATTGCTTTGCATTTTCTCCTGTACGTAAGCAATGAATTTCTCGATACGAACGAGTTTATACCGTGGTTTACTTGCTTCGCGATTTCTCTCGTAAACGATTTGACCGGTTTCGCCATAATAGTCTTCAAAAAAGAAAGGTTTCCCATTGACGAGCTTCTTTTGAACAACCGTCCCCCGTTTGATTTCATCGTTAATGGTGCTGTGGCTGCGTCCGAGTTGCGCGGCGATCCACCGATTGGACATCCCGAGTCGTTTCATTGACTGAATTTCTGTTCGCTCGAAATAGGTTAAGTGTTGTCCTTTGGACCGCCTCGTTGTATCATTGTGTTGCATCATTCATGGATCCTCTCTCATGTGTTTCGCAACTCTATGATACCTGGATTCCGTGCGTGATGCTTTTGTTTTTCTAGGTGGACGACTTCATCTTACAATTTGCCTCTTTATCTAAGTTTTTATGAACCTGAATTATTTTATTATAGAGTTCTATAGGGAATACTTTTGCGATGATTGACATTGATCCGATCCTAGCTTTGTCATTTCCTTCTAGAAAGTCAAACCATAATTCTTCAAATTTGCTATCTGACTTGTCTGATACTCCCCAATACATTTCGGAGTAATATGGAAGCATTTCAAACTCGAACCAATGGTCATCAAGTGGATAGTCCCTCCACTTTTCTAAATCGTTCAGTTTTCTGTATTGAAATTCATCTTCTCTTAGGTCATGAGTACTGAACAATTTGTATTTCATTTTAAATTCTCCCATCTAATTAATTAATGAATACCAATATTCCATTTATGAATTACGTATCAGTCCTTAAGTTCAATTCCATTTAATCGTACGTGGTCTCCGTATGCAGCCGTGATCGCACGATCACTTCATGTAGTAAGTATGCCTACCCTACTCGATTACGTTCGAACGTGTCGACGTATGAAGACCCAGTTATGAATCAGTTTCGATATTAAAGTCGTTTTATTGTTCTCTAGTTATGCAACTGCATATAATTCCCCATCACGATTATACTCTTCAATATTATTCATTAAGTTGATTTGATATATCAGAAATACGCCATTGAACTTCACGTTCTCATAATATAAAACTCCCTAATTACTTTCAATTTTATGAATATAACGTTATCTTCGGGCTACTTATTTAATTTATCGAAGTAGATTCCATAGTTCATGATGAGTTGATCATAATTCTGCGAAGTAATATACTCAATAACCTGTTCAACTGACAAATCATCCTGATTGTTAAGGACATTGAGTATTTTCTCGACTGATGACTGTCCCAACCATCTAAATATTCTCTTGGTTTTCGCCAAAGATTTTATTTTTAAATCAGAAGTCAATTCTAGATATTGATTTTTAATCAATATTGTTAAAGCGTGATTGATTTCATTCCTTGTGAAAGTTGAGCGATTGTAGTAGTCATAAAAGTAAAAAACGTGAACAAAATCAACACCAGACTTCTTGGTGATTCCTGTTGCTAAAAGAAACCAAGCGTCAGATAGAAAATACTTTGATTCTTCTATATTCTTTGCCGTCAAAATCAAATTGTTGTTTTTCTTAAATTCTCTTAATGACCAGAAGTAGATTATCCAATTTAGGACTATAAGAACAAAACAGAAAATCGCCAAAACTAAAATCCAAGCATTTATGCCAGTTCCCTCATAAGACATAAGTACAATATTGCCCATAGGGCCTAATAATCCAATCGTAAGGAGAATTGTGATGAATTTCGATGGTTTAATAAGTTTTACTAAGCGATCTATTATTTTTTGAGCATTTTCTATTTCTTCATCATACATAGATTAGACCTTCTTCTATATTAATAATGCTTTCTTTTACTCTACTTAACTTGATAAGAATATTTAAGCTCATAAGTGGATCCTGGACTTCAAATGGATCAGTCATTAGTTATTGCCCCCATTATTCCTGCTATTAAGGAAATCATATCCTATTTAGTACTGTGGATACAACGATTTCAAGAAATTGGTCTTCATTATTTAGAGGAATTCCCTGAAAGTGTTACACATTTGTTACACTTAAGCGATTGGACATAGAAAAAAGCCTTTGTTTAAAGGCTTTGTTAACTCATGGTGCCGACAACAGGAATTGAACCCGCAACCTACTGATTACGATTCAGTTGCTCTACCGATTGAGCTATGTCGGCACGTGCATTGATATCATACGAAAACACGGGCGACATGTCAATCTTTTTTGCCTGCAACAAGGTGAAAAGGAGTCGAATTACTCGGTGCTTTGCAGGATTTGCGAGACCGTCAATTCGTCGAATCCCGTCGAAGGATCCATGTCTCGGTGAAGGTCCCATTCATCGCTGAAATCCGCGATCACGACTTCGCAGGTGGTGTGGATGAGCGTGCCGTGTTTCAGGTGTCCTCCGAAGGTCTTGTGGTCTTGATCGATGCATAACAGGTGAAGATGGTCCCCGTCTTTACTAAGGGTTCCACTCAATCCGACGATTTCCATGTCTTCGTGTCTTTCGTCGATCGTCTTTCCGTCGGCGATCCGGACCACCGCATGGCTGACGCTTCCAACCGCGCTTAATATCGCACCGGAGTGGACGTTGGCGTGCAAGCAACGGGAACGGATCTGATCCTTGAGATCTTGTCCGGGGAGAATGCGAAATACCAAGGTTTTCATGGATTCACCTCCGACTTCACTATACCACAGAATAAAAAACCGTACGCTGCCAGTACGGTTTTTCAAAGAAATAGGACAAATGATTTTAAGGGGGAAGTGAAATTGCTGCTCTTGTTTATAGCCTTTTGACTATAGACAAAGTATAGGATAGTAATGTGTGAGGTGTATGTAAGAATTGTGAAAGGAATGTGAAACTATTTCAAAGGAATCAGATAATCGAGGATAACGCTGCCGTCGCCTTTTTCTTTCGAAGCGACGAAGCGCTCCATCGTATAGATCTCGATCCCGCAGATTCCGGAGTAGTTCGGGGTAATTCCGAGATCGTTGAGTTTGGTTTCGGTGAGGGTATGCGCTTCGCCGTAGATTTTGCTTTCGGGTCCTTGGACCCAGGTGACGATGGCGCGTCCTTCCGGGAATTCGACGAAATCATACCCGAGAGTCGGTGCATCGGGTTTCAGGAACACCCCGACCAGGTAAGTGAACTCCATTTCTTCATTGAAGTCATACATGACGCCGACCGTTTCCGGTTTAAGGTCGTCGCAGAAGAAATCGGGATCCATCAGTTTCTCAAACAATCCCTCCGAGAAACATTGGTCCCACAGTTTGGAGATTTCGGGGGATAAAGGTTTGACGCGTCGTGCGCGTCCGATGATCCTGCATGCCTTGTGTTGAATGATTTCATGATGTTTGAGTTGTGTCATAGGGAACCTCCGAATCCATTCTACCACAAAAAGAAAAAACACGGTTTCCCGTGTCGTTCTTGATTTTGGTGGAGCTGAAGAGGCTCGAACTCTCTACCCCAACGCTGCCAGCGTTGTGCTCTACCAGATGAGCTACAGCCCCAAAAATCAAATGGTCGGGACGACGTGATTTGAACACGCGACCCCTTGCTCCCGAAGCAAGTGCACTACCAAGCTGTGCTACGTCCCGAATTTAGAATGGCGCGCCCGACAGGACTCGAACCTGCAACCTTTTGAATCGGAATCAAAAACGCTATCCATTGCGCCACGGGCGCCCGAGTACTGACTTAGAAAAAAATGGTGGACGCTAAGGGGCTCGAACCCCTGACCCCCTGCACGTCAAGCAGGTGCTCTCCCAGCTGAGCTAAGCGTCCATCTCCATCCAATCAAGCGTGCATTGTTATGTTAGCATACGCCTAAAAAAAAGGCAAGAGGAATTGACCAAGGAACGATGCAAGTACGCATTTTTCCTGATGAATTCATCTCTTGCCCTGGTTTTTTCAGAAGGATGGAATCTTGGTCAGCCGAAGTGTTTGCGATGTCTTGCCTTGCATTCATACAAGGCTTCATCGGCGGTCTTGATCAATTCGTTCATCGATTTCCCGTTTTCGGGGAAGGTCGAAATCCCATAACTGAAGGAACAGATGATTTCGTTTGCGGAAACCATGAGCGGATCCTCGACCATCTTCGCCAGGAGTTTCTGGAATTTCTCATCCAGTTTCAACACATCGGTATGGTAGAAAATCCCCACGAACTCATCCCCTCCGAAACGCGCGATGAAGTCGCTGCTGCGGGTATTGCTTTCCAATTCCTGCGCGATCGTCTGCAGGACGCGGTCGCCGACCAGATGTCCGTAGGTATCGTTGATCTTCTTCAGATTGTCCACGTCGAACATGACGAGGTTGAAGGATTCGCCATAGCGCAACGCATGGTCGCGTACAAGACCGAATTGGTCTTCGAAGTAGGTTCGGTTATACAAATTGGTTAATCGGTCGTAGCGGGCCAGGAACGCCTTCTCCTTGTAGGAGAGGTGGTTGGTCAGGGCGATTTCGATCGTATTCTTGATGAATTCCATCGACCGTACATCGTCTTCGTCGAAGGCGTTCACGTCGATGGCGTCGATACTGATGATACCGAAGAGGGAACCTTTGATGTTGATGGGGGCGGTGATGGTGGATTTGATGAATTTCTCTTCGCCGAAAATCGTACGGTTCATGTAGTAACTGTCGATTTCAAGCAAGTCGGGGATGTTGACGATGCGGTCCATCCTCCCTTGCGTCGTACGGTAGAGGAAGGAGTCTTCGATCGGAAGTCTAAAATCCAGGATATCTTCGCTAAAGCCCACAAACGAAGCGACGGAGAAATGGGTGCGCTCTTTCACCAAGATCGACCCCAGGGATCCGTTGGACAAGGCTTTCAGGGCGTTGGTGAGGATCAAGTGGAAGAATTGATCCAGGTCTTCGGTCTCCAAGACCGATTGTGTGACTTCCAGCATCAGCATCCTCAACTTCGATATACGCAACAAATCTTCCTGCGTCTTCTTCACATCCGTAATGTCAGTCAAAAACGCCAAGAGCACCGGTCTTCCTTGGTAAAGCACGGGTTTCCCCGAGATTTCCAGATGAATCGTCCCTTGGCCTTCGCGGATCAGTTCGACTTCGAAATGGGTCGGATCCCCGGTGTTCAAGGACTCCCTCACCGCTTGGATGTGGCGTTCGTCGCGCATGATCCCGTTGAATTTTTGGTTTAAAAGCGCATGGTCGCGCGTTCCGCAAACCGTATAGAACCCTTCGTTGACGGAAAAGACCTTCTCTTCGTTAAACAAAACCATCGGCAGTGAGATGAACTGTCGAAACAGAGTCAATTCAGATTCCGTAATTTCATTGAACGGGAGATGATCCATGGTGTCCACCTTTCATACTGAAGATTCCATGAGTTCGGGGTGTGGAAGATAGGATGGTATGTAAACAAAGTCGTACTGTTGCTATTGTATCACTATTTTTGACTGCGTCAATTCCAATTTTCCGTCATGATTTTCAAGCTTGTCATCCGACGCCGTCAAAAGTCAAAGCTACTTCTTGAGTTGGAAGATCGTCTCGCCGGGATTCGTCGAGGCAATCTTTTGGATAACGCGCGGATGGGCGTAAACATTGCGCACATAGCCCCGTAGTTTGATCCCGTTGTGATAGCCGTGGATGACGACGATTTCGCGGACCGACGAGGGCATGGCGTTGATCCGGAAGTTCAAAACGAACTCCGCTTCCTTGCGTGTCAGTTGGTGCAGGTCGATGGTTTCGATCATGGGGAGAAGTATCCTTTCATGAAGGAATGGATGGCTTTCATGGTCTCGTCGCTGATCACATGTTCCATCTTGCAGGCATCGTCTTCGGCGATCGGTTCTTCCACCTTCAACACTTCGCGCAAGAAGAGCTGCAAGGTGCGATGGCGGCTAAAAATACTCTCCGCCGTCTTCAAGCCTTCCTCGGTCAGATAGATCAAGGCATAGGGTTCCTGCGTGATCCATCCCCCGTCCGTCAGCATCTTCAAAGCCCGGTTGACGCTGGGTTTGGCGACCTTCAATAAGCTCGCCACATCGCTGGATCGAACCCCGGTCTTCCCTAACATGCTTAAGCGATAGATCGCTTCCAGATAGTCTTCGCTGGATGGCGACAGATTCACGACTTCACTCATGCTTTCCCCTCCTTTATTCGCGCAAAGCTTTTCTTAATTCGTTCTTTAGTTCTTCCGGACTGCAATGAGAACAGCTTGTCTCACACGTTGTCGCTTCGGCGCATCCTGCGCAGGAAGCGGAGGTATGGCATCCGTCTTTCTTCTTCTTAAAAAACAAGATATATGCCAAGGCGGCGAAGATCCCAAGGACCACGCCGCCGATCAAGATATCGGCCATGTTGTTCTCCTACCTCAAACCGATCAGCAAGCCGCCCTGATAGATGGCGAAGGCGACGACCCAGGCCACGGCGGTTTGATAACCGATGGCGATCAGGGTCCATTTCAAAGAAGCCATTTCGCGACGCAGGGTCACGACGGCTGCGATGCACGGGGTATACAAGAGGGCGAAGGCCATGAAGGCATAGGCGGAAAGCGGGGTGAACACCGCTTGTAGCGGCGTAGTGAGCGCATCGGGGTTGGACACCAGGACATCACCGACGCCATAGAGGACGCCCATCGTACTGACGACCGCTTCCTTGGCGACGAAACCGACGATCAAGGCCATGGAAGCCTTCCATTCCCCGAAGCCCAAGGGGGAGAAGATCGGAGCGATCGCTTTCCCAAGGGACCCGATGATGGAGAGCGAACTGTCCTCGACCATCCGGAATGAAAAGTCATACGTACTCATGAACCAAATGACCATGCTGGCGAAAAGCAGGACGGTCCCGGCTTTGATGAGGAATCCTTTGACTCTCTCCCAGGTGTGCATGAAGAGGTTGCGCAGGGTCGGCATGCGGTATTCGGGCAATTCCATGATGAAGTTGGAAACCCGCCCTTTGGTGACATAGCGCTTGAGGAACAGTCCCGACAACATCGCGACCGCGATGCCCAGGACATACATCGAATAGACGACCAAGGCTTGGTCGGCGGCGAAGAACGCGGCCGCCATGACCGCATAGATGGGGAATCGCGCCCCGCAGGACATGAACGGTGTGATCATCATGGTCAAGCGACGATCGCGTTCGTTCTCAAGCGTACGGGTCGCCATCAAGGCGGGGACCGTACAACCGAAACCCAGGATCATGGGGATGAAGGATTTGCCGGAGAGACCGAAACGGCGAAGCATGCGGTCCATGATGAAGGCGGCGCGGGACATATAGCCGCTGTCTTCCAGGATCGAAAGCATGAGGAACAGGACGGCGATTTCAGGCAGGAAGCCCAAGACCGATCCGACTCCGCCAAGCATACCGTCGACGATCAAGGAATACAGACCTTCGGAAACCCCGACGTTGATGAGGAAGGACGCGATGTTGGCGATGATGATGTCGTTGATCAGATACTCGAACGCACTCTTGACGGTGCCACCGATCGGACCGAAGGCCGTCATGAAGACACCGTACATGATCAAGAGGAAGATCGGGATCGCCAGAACACGATGGGTGACGACCTCGTCGATCCGACGGGACAGGCTGACTTTCGCATCGACGTTCTTAACGAAGACTTTCTTCGTGATCGCCGTGATGTACTGGTATTTTTCATCGGAGATGATCATATCGCGATCCAGGGGATAATCCTGGAGTTGTCGATCGACTTCTTCGTTGAGCACGGCCATTTGGATGGGTTCATGCTTGTGACCGTCGATCGCGCTCGGCCCTTCGTCGATGAAACGCAGGGCATGCATCTTCGAGCTGGTTTCAACCTTCAATTCTTTCTCCAGGTGTTTCACCAGTTTGAGAATCGTCGGATTATAGATTTCTTTAAACGGGGCGACGCTACGATCATGACTCAGAATCGCGTTGACCAAGTCGTCGATGCCGACCCCTTTGGCCGCGACGATGGGGATCACCGGAACGCCCAATTCTTTTTGGAGTTTGGCGACGTCGAGATGATCGCCGCGATGTTCCAGGACATCCATCATATTGAGTGCGATGACCATCGGTTTCCCGACTTCAAGCAATTGGAGGCTTAAGAAGAGGTTGCGTTCCAGATTGGACGCATCGACGATATTGACGATGAGTTCGGCTTCGGTGCTTTCGATGTATTCGCGGGCGATGACTTCTTCCAGCGAATAGGTCGATAAGGAATAAATCCCGGGCAGATCGGTGACCTGGATGTCCTGCGGGCAATTGCGGACTTTCCCGGTCTTCTTTTCGACCGTCACCCCCGGCCAATTGCCGACGTATTGGTTGGATCCCGTCAATTCGTTAAAAAGGGTCGTCTTCCCTGAATTCGGGTTGCCGACCAAGGCGATCTTAATGCTCATCGGCCAACCTCCGGACGAAGATTTCCGCCGCTTCCTGTAAACGAAGGGTAAGTTCATACCCCCGGACGGTGATTTCGATCGGATCGCCCATCGGAGCGAACTTACGTACCATGACTTCCGTCCCCATGGTCAACCCCATATCGATGATACGCTTACGCAGCGTACTTTTTTTCCCTACGCCTTCGATGATGCATCTCTGGCCGGGCAAGATTTCTTTTAGTGTCATCGCTGACCTCGTCTCTAAGTTAGCCTCTGCTAACATTGATAGTATACCATGCTTTCCTTAGGATTCAAGCAGGATTATCAAGGAACGTTGAAAAAGACTCCCGAAATGCGGAAGTCAAGGAATGAGATGGATTTCATCGCCCGGCCGGATGGTCCCGGGACTAATTATTTTCGTGAAGATCCCTTCGCGGGGCATGATGCAATCGCCGACCAACTGTCTAATCTGACACCCCAGATGGCATTCTTTTCCGATCTGGGTGACTTCCATGACCACGTCGTTGATTTTGAGTTTTGTCCCGATCGGCAAGGTATAAAGTTCGATGCCTTCGGTGGTCAGGTTCTCGGCGAACTTCCCGCTACATAAGCCTTTGATTCCGAGCTTGGTCATCTTGTCGACGCTTTCTTTCCCCAACAAGCTGACTTGGCGATGCCAATTCCCACCGTGGGCGTCGTCTTTCAAGCCCCAGTCGACGATGAATTCGCCCTCGGGGATGGGATGTTTGACCACCCCTTTTTTCTCACTGATGTTGATTGCGAGGACCTTTGCCATTAGAGTACCTTTCGTTGGCGGATGAATTCACCGGATTTACCGCCGCTTTTCTTTTCGAGTCTGATTTCCGAAATCACCACGTGTTTATCGACCGCCTTCACCATGTCGTAGATCGTCAGCCCGGCGATCGCGACGGCCGTCATGGCTTCCATTTCCACACCGGTCTTCCATACGCATTTCGCGGTGGCTTCGATGTGGATGGCGCTGTGTTCTTCATCGACTGTGAAGTCGATTTCAACCGCATCCAGCGGAAGATTGTGACACATCGGGATCAGTTCATGGGTGCGCTTGGCACCCTGGATCCCGGCGATGCGAGCGGTCGCGAGGACATCGCCCTTGGGTAGACCTCGGACTTGGATAAGATGTAGCGTCGACGCGTCCATCGTGACGATGCTGGACGCCGTGGCGACGCGTAGCGTATTGGCCTTTTCGGTCACATCGACCATCCTGGCGTTTCCGTGTTCGTCGAGATGCGAGAGTTCCATGTTAGCCTCCGATCCGATTCATGTTCCGTTTGGAATTGAATCCTGTATTGAAATGGTGTCCGCGGGGTTTATGGAAGATGATGTCCGCGATTTTAGCGTCGAATTCCGCTTCCGCCAGCGCGAAGAAGGGGAGGATGTCGACTTCCCCGTTATGACCCAGGCAGGGGCGGATTTTGCCATCCGCCGTGACACGGATCCGATTGCAGTCGCCGCAGAATTCATGGCTGATGGGGGAGATGAATCCGATCCGTCCTTGATACCCTTCGATTCCGTAGTAGACGGCCGGCGCGCCTTTGTCGTCGCGCTGAAGAAGGGTAAGCTGCGGGCGTTTGGCCAAGACTTCGTCGCTGGTCAGGATCGAACTTTTATTGGACTCTCCGTAGGGTCCGATCGGCATCAGTTCGATGAATCGAACGTCGATCGGACGGTCTTTCGCCAAGTCGATCAAGCCGTCGATCTCATTGTCGTTGATTCCGCGGATCAAGACCGTGTTGATTTTGATCGGTGTCAATCCGATCGACAAGGCCAAGTCGATTCCTTCAAGGACCGAACTAAGTTTCCCGCCGCCGGTGATTTCTTCGAATTTGACAGGATCCAAGGAGTCTAGCGAGATGTTGAGGCGATGGAGACCGGCGTGTTTCAGTTGGACGGCGAGTTGAGGAAGACGAAGGCCGTTGGTGGTCATCGAAATGTCTTCGATGCCCTGGATCGCCGCGATTTTCGCGACGATGTCGATCAAGTCGGGGCGCACCGTCGGTTCGCCCCCGGTGATCCGGACTTTCTTGATCCCGACCCTCACCATGGCCTTGACCGTACGTTCGATGTCGTCGACAGAGAGTTGAAACGACTCGGGCGGCGTGCAGAGTTTACCGTCGGGGTTGCAATAGATGCACTTCATGTTGCATTTATCCGTGATGGAGAGACGCAGGTATTCGATGTTTCTTCCGAATTGATCAATCATTCGTATTCCTCCATTCAATGATTCGACCGAGTTCATCCAGGGTGTAGCCACCCATCGATGTCAGTTTCTCGGCGAAGTCGGGGTGATGCAGGCAAGCAAGGAACGCGTGCGTGCGCGGGTCGTCCATCATGTCCGCCCGTAGGATAAAGTCATAGTCTTCTTCACAGAGCGGGATGAAGTCCAACCCGTAGATTTTCGCCGCGGAATAGATGCCCAATCCGCAATCCGCCGATCCCTGCGACACTTGGACGGCGACGGAGAGATGGGTGAATTCCTCGCGGTCATATCCGTAGATGTCGTCTGAAGATATTTGGTTTTGCGTGAGGAGATAATCCAGAAGAATCCGCGTCCCGGATCCTTTTTGACGGTTCACATAGCGAACATCGCTTCGGATCAGGTCTTGGATGGATCGGATGTTTTTGGGGTTCCCCGCCTCCACCATCAAACCTTGGCTGCGTTTGACCCCTTTCATCCAGACGAGATTCTCGCCGTTCAGATATTTTTGAAGGTAGGATCGATTGTAGGTCCCGTCCTTTTCATCCAAGAGATGGATGGTCGTCAGATGGGCTTCATGACGTTTCATCGCCATGATCCCCCCCATCGAACCGACATGGGTGGAAGAGAGATAGAGTTCAGGGGATTGAATGCGCAGACGGTCGTTGAGAAGGTCGATCAAGGGGTCGTGGCTGCCGATCACCACCAAGGTGTTTTCAAGTTGATTCATCGGAACCAAACGCTCGACGATGACTTTTTCACCGGCTTCCACTCCTTCGGTATTCAGAGGAATCCGTACGATGCCATCCGCTTTCACAAACGACGTGACGACGCCCGCTCCGCGATTGAGCGGGGTCGCGATCCATTTCCCGTCGACTTTCCCCAACTTGACGCGGATGAATTCTTCATATTTCAAGCCGGATAGGACGCGTTTGGTGAGATAGGCTTCCATCTTCGGTGTTTCTTCGTAAGGGAGCCGACGTAATTGACCCAAGACCGGTTTGACGATCTCTTCCAGTACCAGGATTCCGGAAACAGGATAGCCCGGAACGCCGATCACAGGTTTACGCCGGACGCTGCCAAGCAAGGTCGGTTTTCCCGGTTTGATGGCGATGCCATGCAGGAAGACTTCGCCGAGATTCCTGAGAATCGTCGAGGCGTAGTCGTCCCGGCCGGCGGATGATCCCGCATTCACCAGCACCACGTCGCATTCATCGACGGCTTGATCAAGACATCGGGTCAAGGCTTCGATCCGGTCCGGGATGATGGGATACACTTCGACGTCGCAGCCCCACTCTTGAAGCATGCCTTTGAAGATCGATGAGTTGAATTCGAGGACTTCGCCGGGTTTGGGGTCGGGTTTGGGTGCGACGACTTCGTCGCCGGTCGGAATCAATCCGACCTTGATGCGTTTGCGCACGTTGAGTCGTGTCACGCCCCCGGCGATCATCGCCCCCAGCGTCCAAGGACGAATCAGGGTGTTGGACGGCAAGAGCACTTCTTCCTGGCAGATATCCTCCCCGATTTGGCGGATGTGATTGTATGGCGTCACAGCGCTTAGAAGTTCGATGTGCCGATCGTCGCGTTGGATCAATTCTTCGATCATGATGACGGTGTCGAATCGCTCGTCGATCGGATCGCCCGTATCCACCACGACATAGTCTTCATCGAGGGTGAGCGTGACGGGATGCGTCTCGCTCGCTTTATACGTTTTATCCGCCCGTGTCGCAATCCCGTCCATCGCCGCCGCATAGTAGTGGGGCGAAGAATGCGTTGCGTAGACGGCGGCGGCGCTGATGCGATGCAAAGCATCCATCACGCCGATTTCTTCCGTTTGGATCCGGTCGCACTTTTCTTCCACATAGTCAAGATACGCTTCGACGGCTTCTTCCCGCTTGCGGTTCTCTAAGTAGTTGTATTTCATCGTTTGACCTCGTCGAACAGCGTCACGTCGACCCACGCATCGCGTGTCAATCCTTCGCTCTCCCGTTTGATGCGGACATAGCCGTCCGCCATGCTTAACAGGGAGATAAGACCGGATTTCCCGAACAACGGGTCGGCGATCAGGGTTTCGTTCTCCTTGCGTAACTTCACCGGCATGTATTCTTCCCTGCCATGATTGGAGGGGATGTTGACACTGAGTTTGGCTTGGACGATCGTGTCGGGGAACGATGTTCCGCTGAGTCGTTCGATGAGCGCTTTCCCGATCACACGGAAGATCGTGAAGGCGGAGGCGGGATGACCCGGCAAGCCCAGGATGGCTTTCTGATTGGCTCGTGCGATCAGGG
>Ga0209319_1000552_pt1 | contig 45208 bp, 58 predicted proteins | sample RifGroE2_FD_184000 | JGI IMG/M metagenome (GOLD analysis project Ga0209319, IMG submission 184000) | Groundwater microbial communities from Rifle, Colorado - Groundwater E2 (SPAdes) (version 2) | ecosystem: Environmental > Aquatic > Deep subsurface > Groundwater | place: Rifle, Colorado, United...
TGCCGCCGGCTTTGCAGTCAAACGCCACGGGCACCAACGGCGTGCCCCGTCCCGTCCCGTCCTCGCTGGCATCAAAACCATCGGCGCGCAGCGAGTGGGCGACAAACGTCTCGCTCTCGAAATCCAGCCGCCCGCACGGCCCGCCGTGGGCGTTGACCGCCGTCGCCACGTCGATCGGGCCGGCTGTGTTGTTGCCGCCGAAGGCGACAGCCACTACAGGTTCTTGTCCTCGCGTTTCCCCGGGTCGCTCGAAGCCCCGGCCACTTGCTCCAATGCTCGGTGCAACGCCGTGGGTAGTTCCTTTCCCCGCCTCTCGGCGCGGCGGAGAATTCCGGCGCAGGCCCTCGCACTCAAAAAGTACCTTTCGGGGATCGGCCCTGTTTCGAGGACATGCGACAACGAACACGCGCGCCCGTCGTTGGGCCAAGCCGAAATATTGGGCGTCAAGAACCCGCCATGCGATTGCTCTTTGGGGACCAAGCACGTAACCCACGTGCGTCCATCGGCCCCCTGGCGGTTCGAGAGGGCCATCTTCTCCGGCCAGCCCACCAAGAAAGCATCCGAAGGCGTTGTCCTTGGTACTGAGCGCGCCCGGCACGTTTTCCCACACGATCCAGTCCGGCGCGATTTCATCGGCAAGCTCCGCGAATTTCAAGGTCAGGTTGCCCCGCGCGTCGTCCAACGAGCGGCGCAGGCCGGCCACCGAGAACGCTTGGCAGGGTGTGCCCCCGACCAGCAGGTCGACGCGGCCCCGCCACGGCGCGCCGTCGATGGCGGTCATGTCGCCAAGGTTCGGAACGGACGGGTATCGGGCGGCCAGCAGCGCCGACGGGAAAGGCTCGATCTCGGCAAAGGCCGCCGGTGTCCAGCCCAACGGCTCCCACGCCACCGTGGCCGCCTCGATACCCGAGCAGACGGACAGGTACTTCATCCAAAAATGCCCGCCGCGTCTTCCGCCGGTGCGCGGATGCCGCGATCCAGCGAGTCGTCGCCGCCCGCGACATCCGGCGCCATGGCAAGCGCCTTGGTCAGCGCCTCGACCGGCGTGTCACCGGCGCCGTTGCCGTAGAAATTGTCAGTCAGCCCGTCACGCACGGCGGCTCTCCATTTGCCGCTGTCGAGCTGGCAGAGGTTGTTGATGAAGTGTCCGCGCAGGTTGGCCGCCGCGATCAGGTCGTCGAGCGCGCTCATGGCATCAACCCCCCGGGCACCTGCCCCGGCCGCATGAAGTGAACGACCTTGCCGGCCCGCCGGAAGCGCTTGATTTCAATGTCGATGCCCTTCGACTGCATCCAGCCGGGCAGCATGCAGACGATCAGCCCGTAAGCGGCATCCATGAACGGTTCGTCGACGGGTATCCAGATGTCGTGACTGAGCGGGTCCATTCCGCTAAATACGGCGATCGGGTGAGTGTGCGCGATCGGGCAGTAAACCTTGACGCCCGCCGCGACGAGCAAGGCGGCCTGCCGGCTGGCCACGATAAACGCCAGCCACAGGCGCAGGTGCTTGAGACCCGGCAGCCGGCACATCCACCCGAGAAAACCCTTGACGGGGTAGAGACTGTATGGCGTGGCGAGGTAATAGAAAGATTCGGTCGGTTTCATGTTGGTTGGTTCCTTTCGCAGAATTCTACACAGAGGGCGGCCGAACCGGACCAATCAGCCCAGCGACGAAGTCCGCGGGTGTGAGCACCCCTGTTGACGGGTCGTCTGGCACACCGCCGCGACCTTTCTTTTCTGGCGGGCGCTCATCCGTAAATGCCCAGCGTGCGCTCGTAGATATCGAGCAGGTTGTCTTGCTTCTCTCGGTCGGCGGCGTCCATCTTCCGCCGGGCAAGGATCTTGCGCAGCGTCTTGACGTCGAAGCCGTTGCCCTTGGCCTCGGCGAAAACGTCTTTGATGTCGGCGGCGATGCCCGCCTTGTCCTCGGACAGCCTCTCGATGCGCTCGACCAGCGACTTGAGCCGGTCGGCGGCGATGCCGCCGGGCACGCTGTTGTGGCCGACGCCGGGTGTGTCTTCCATTTCAATCCTCCGAAGTGCTGGCCGGCGCCATCAGACAAAGCAGACAGCGCCGGCACGTTTTTAGAACGGGATGTCGTCGTCGAGGTTGGCGCCCTTCTTGCCGGGCGCGCTGTCTTCCCCTCCGAAAATGTCCTCACCGGCCCCGCCGTCCGGCGCCGCGAAGTCGTCCTCGGCCCGGCTGCGGTTGCCCAGCGGGTCGCCGTCCTCGAGCTTCTGGATGTTGCGCAGACCGAAGGCGACACCGGGATTGAACTTGGTGCCGGGACCGCCGTAGGCGTAGGCGTTGACCGACATCCAGGCGTAGCAGCCGGGGGAGAATTCGCTGCTGTCGATCGCCGCGAACTTGCCGTTCACGACTTCCTGGCCGACCACGCCGGGTTTCACCGTCGACTTGGCGCGAATGAAGATGGCGCCGGATTCGTAGCCCACGTACTCCTTCTCGCCCTGGTCGTGGAACGGGCTGGCCAGGTTCTTCGGGATCTTGTCGCCCCACTTCTCCTTGGCGGCGCGGTTGGCCTCGGCCTTCAGCGCCGAAAGGTCGGTGCCCTTGGGAAACAGGGCGACGATCGAGAACTCCTTCTTGGTGCTGCCGTCGTCCTTCTTGACGTCCTGCGGTTCGAAGACATGCGGGAACGAAACGCGGAACCGCGGCGTCTTCACACTTTTCGAGTCAGCCATTGGGTTACTCCTCAGTTTGTCATCACGACAAGCGGTTCCACGATTCGGACGATCGACACCACGTCGACGTCAGTGTCGGAACCAATCTGCGCGTCCTCGCGCATTCTCTTCGCGGCCGCTTCCGCCGCAACGGTGAACGCCGCGTCACGGCACGCCTGGCCGCAGACGGCGACGACGTACTCGCGCGCAATCGCAGGGGTGTTTGGCATCTGCGCCGACTGCAGCGGGTGCTGCGAGCGCGTCTGTACTTGGAAAAGCTGGATCTTCACGAGTCGGCCTCCACCGCGAAATCGATACTCGCGTCACCCACCGACAGCGGTTCGCGCGGGTCGCTCTCCGGCACCAGCAAGCAGCCCCAGGGTTTGCTGTCGATCAGGTACGCGATGTCGTCCTTGTTCTTGCGGCCGACCACCTTCTCAATCTGTGCGGGCGACTTCAGCTCGGGCTCGGTGAAAACGTCCTTCTCGTCGAGCCCGTATATCTTGAGCAAATCGATCGCCGTGCTCTCGTCGATGAAGGCGCGGCGCTTCTTGCCAGCCACCAGTTTGAAGCCGGTCGGCGCCCGGCCGGCCTTGGCCTCCTCGTTGGCGTAGGACTCGACCTCACGAACCCACGTCTTGAGCACGTTCCTGTGCGTCAGCAGCCGGCCGAGATCGTCGGGCGTCATGGTGTTCGGCTCCCGCAGGATCGGCTCGTCGCTGTTGGCGCCGAACTCGACGCCGGCGATCTCAAGCGCCCGCTTGTACAGCATCGGGCACACCGGCGCGGCGTCGCAAAACTTGCAGTGATCGCCGGCCGAGAGGTAGGCATCCGCCCACTCCTGGGGGTCCATCGTCTTGTGGCGGGCCCCCGCCACCTCTGTCCGCTTGGCCGTTTTGATGATCTCGGCCGAGTAGTCGATCAGGTCGAGCGGCGTAGTCGACCATGAGCGCACCGGACCAGCCTTGTGCGGACATCGCGGCTGAACAAGGCTCAACTCGATCGTGGCCAGCGGCCGATCTTCGACGGAGGCGGCGCCGAGCGCGTAGTACATCAGCTGCATGTTACGCTCGACTTCGACGGGGACGCCCTGGCCGTGCTTGTAGTCGAATATGACCAGGGCGTGCTCCGACGGCTTGTAGATGCAGGCGTCATTGGTGCCGAAGAAGTCGGAGTGGTATTCCGGCAGCGCAAAACGCTTCTCGATAACCAGGACGTCGTTGGGCCCGCAGTTCTTGCGCACCGCATCGAGGTACGTCTGCACGGCGTCGGCCATATCCTCGTCGACTTCGTAGGCGCCCGGAGCCTCTTTCTTACTGAAACCGGGCGCACCCCCGGGGCCACCGGTCGGCAGCACGAACTGACCTAGAAACCGCTCGGCGTTGTAGCCGAACGTCAAGCAGTGGGCAGCCAGCGCGTGGGCGGCCGTGCCCTCCGCCGCGTAGTGCGACGTGCGCGGCGGCATCGTAGCACAGAGGTAGACGCTGCCGGGGCAGGCCGACCACCGACTGCAGGACGACGCGCCGAGACGGGAGTGCGCCAATTCGGTCATGACGCCCCCGCGGCCGTTGCCCGCTCGATCTGCGCCGCCCTGACCCGCTGCCAGCGCTCGGCCCAGGCGCGCACCTTCAGCAGCGCATCACGCTTCTTGGTCAGTAGAAAGCGCTGGCGGCGCACTTGTTGCCGGCTGGGGGCGTTCGGGGCGAACTCCACCCGCACAGACGGCCGCTTGTCGTACCCCGGCACGGTCGACTTGCTACACCCGATGTTCTTGTGTAGCGAAAAAACCGTCCGCTTGCCGGGGCCGATCAGATTGCGCGACCGGGGTGGACTAACGAGCGGGGCCACCGCCCGCCCCACCGCCGCGCCGATCGCCCTGATAGCGGAACTGATGTGAACCCACTGCATGTATCACGCGCCCGCCCCGACTTCCTTGCGGCAGCGCGCCACGAAAGCGGTGTGGTCGGCCTCCTTGACCTCGGGGATGCTGTTGGCACCGAACTCGTTCAAGACGCTCTTGGCCAGGGGCAGCCCCTTTTTCTGCACGACTTCCCGAATCGCGGCGTTGAGATCGGGGATCGTGAATGTCTTCGGGGCCTCCACCGCCTCGAGGTCCGACGGAGCGTTGGCCTTGTCTTCGCCCGGCGCCGCTTTCTTCTCGGCGGCATCCGCCTCGGCGGCGAACTTTTCGCGCATCTTCTTGGCCGACGCGGCAACCAGTTTGCCGTTCTTTTCCGGCAGGATCTCGATCAGGTGGGCGTTGGCGTCGTCCAGCGCGACGACCTGGTCGATATCAACGCACGCCTCGAAGAGACCGGCGAGGAAACTGGATGCTTTGCCCGGCTTGTCGAAGGGCGTCTCGGTGCCGGCGAGGTCGGTCACGACGATGTTCTTATTGTCGGGAGCCGACGTCTCGGTCACATCCAGCTGCACGCCCTCCTTGGGCGCCGGCGCGACCGTCGGTTCGCTGTCGCTGGTGCTCCCGACGGAACCGGGTGCGCAACGCGGCTCGACGGCGTCATTGCCGAGAAAACGCTGCATGTCCTGCAGAACTTCGAAAGCGGAACCGGTGAAGATGGCTTGCATGGGCATTGAAAGGTCTCCTTGTGTAGACCGCCGGCTTTGTAGAAAGCCGACAAGTGATTGAAAAAAGGGACTATTCCGGCGCGTACAGATCGCTCACCGGATCGTTAAACGGCTGCTTCGGCGTCGTGCGGACCAGTTCGTCGAAAACATCGGGGTTGCTCTTGGACTGCTCGACACGGGCTTTCAACCAGCCGGTGATGGCGGCGTCCGCCATCGCGATCGCATGGTGCTTCTTGATCTCACGAATCTTGCAGTCGGCGTTGGCCTCGACAAAGGCGCGCAGCCAGTTGATAACGGCGGCGCCGGCGGCTTCCGTGGCCGCGCGCTGCAGATCATCTTCGAGGGTGGGCACCTTCTTTTCGGTCTTGTCAGGCTTGCGCAAAATCGGTTCCTCGGTTCACATTTCAAGTCGGGTGCGGACTTCCTGGAAGCACCGCCCTGCCGAGTTGAACGGCGGGGCCACCACTAAACCCGTGAGCGCCTTGCGGCCAGTTCCGCAGTCCGCACCCTTGAAAAATCACCACGTTGGATGGCCTTGCAAGGTAGCGGTCCCGGGTGGGGCGGCCGGCGGGAGGTCAGTTGGCCAAGCCGCCCCGGGGGAAACCAAGATTGAGATGATCCACTTTATCGAGGGCCTTTTAAATCTCCAGCCCCATAGTGGGCCTCCTTTTTGTTCGGGTTGATTTCTTCGTGGTCACACTGTAGGAAAAAACCTACATCTTTCGACTTAGCCCGTCAACCCAAAATAATTCGACATCGCCCGATTTTTTTTCATAGGCGATCCGAGCACAGGCCAGCGCCGCCGACAGAGCCTCGACATCAACACGGCACCGGTACGCGACAAGTCGCACCTCCGCGGGATCCGCGCACACCACCCTCGGCCCGCGAAGCAGCTCCGCGACCGCGCGGGCCAACCGCCGATCGTACCCGCGCCGCCGGCCGGGGGTCATCCGAAATTCTCGACGACGTAGTGCGCCAACGCCAGGGCGTCGGCTTCGTTGTCATCGCCCGGCACGAACCCCCAACCGATGACGGCGTCGATCACCGCCGCCTTGCTGGCGTTGCCTTTGCCGGTGGCGAACCTCTTGATCGTCCCGACAGGCACGCCCTCGTAAGGGATCTTCGGCGTCTGCTCCTCACACCACGCCTGCAGCGTGGCCATGAGCCCGCCGTAGACGTGCGCGGCGTCGACCCCCTTATGCCCGCGCACCTCCTCGTAGTAGACCGCCGTCAGGGGTGTCGCGGCCTGCACCTCGTCGAGCCAGTGGCGGAAGCGTAGGAAACGCATACCGCCCCCGGAGTAGCGGTCGTTGGCGAACGACTGCGTGCCGGAGACAAAAGTGTGGCCGTTCGCCAAGCTGGTGGCCAGGGCGAAGCCGGTCTTGGTGCCGAGGTCGAGATTGAGCGCTTTCATGACGCCAACTCCACCCGTGGATAACTCAGACGTATGTCGTCAGCCAGTTGCTCGCACTCGGCGGGCGTCAAAGGCAACCGGGAGAGGAAGGCGTTCACATCCCCCGATGACCCCGCCGCGTCAACATCCGTCGGCGAAACCGGCACCAACTGCGTGTACGGCTGTTTCGGCTCGGCCGGCCCATCGGCAATCAGCCGCGCCGCCGCGGCGTTCATCTCGGCCAGCCAGTGGGCCTTGCTCTTCGGCGGCCGATCGTCATGGCACTTGCCCTGCATCTGCGCGTCGCGCAACACGGCCAGGCAGCACATCGCCTTGACGAGATGCGGCAGCCCCGAGTCGGGATCGATGTCCTCGCCCTCCCAAGCGGCCATCAGGTGACGCATGGCGGCGTCATAATAGACGCTGTACCTCACGCCGATGGCCCGGTAGTTGTGCCTACCGTACTTCAGCGCGCCCTCCAGCATGCCCAGCCCCATCTCAAAAAGAACGGGCGCCGGCAGCGTTGAAATAGGCGCCTTGCGGGCGCCGACCGCGTCTTTCGGGTTGGGTTCCTTAACCGTTGATTGCATCTCCGGCATCAACACCCTCCTTGTTCATATACCTCTCGGCTTTTTCGATCGTGCGTGTGGTGGGGCTACGCCCGCCCCTCTTGAGATCGCTCACGAAATTGGGGTCACCCATGGCCAACCGGCCAAAGGCGGAATCCATCATGCGCTTTCTCGCGCAAAATCTTTCGATCTGCTTAATCAAGTTGGCTGTGGGCTTGTTCATGGCCGACAGAGTAGCGAAAACGACGAAAAAGACAATAGGATTTTTCCTACAAATAAAATTGACCGGCTACAGGCGTCGTGCTATTTGTAGGAAATAACCTACAACACGGAGCGACCGAAATGGATGTTATCGACCGCGCGCAGGTCAGCGAGGAACTGTACCGACGGGCCGCGCTCCAAGCGCGCTCGCAATCCCCCGCCTCCGAACCTGGCGACACCTACTGCGAAGACTGTGGAGCCGAGATCCCTGAGCCGCGTCGGCGCAGCGTGCCGGGCTGCCGGCGGTGTATCGACTGCCAGGAGCAGATCGAAAGGCGCGGGCCATGACCCGCCTCAACATGTCAAAAGCAAACCTGGCTGACTTCGATCCGAAATGGCTGGAAGCCGGAGAGATCGCCTGTACCTGGCCGCGCGGGCCGCGGATGGATCGGTTGAAAAACTGGTCGTCGAAGAGAAGGAACCGTTGTGATGCTCTGGTCCGACTGGTTTTTCCCGATGCACGCGTACCTCGTATCAACCGGCGTCGACTGGTGGGACGCGGTGACGGTGGCGAGCGAGTATGCATGGAGCAAGGTAAATGACAAATCAAATCTAGGAAGGATGCAATCATGAACTGTCAACGCCGAAACCTCGCCGTTCTGGCCTATGCCAACGGCTTCACCCTCTGGCACTACGCCACGGCGGATGGTGCCGCCGACGTCGACACCCAGGGCTATTTCAACGGGGCCAGCGACATGCTGCGCACCGGCGACATGATCATGGCCAATGTGGCGACCGGCGGCACGCCGGCGGCCGGGATCTTCCTGGTCAACGCCAACGCGGCCGGAACCGTCGGCGTCACCAATCTGACGGGAGCCAACGCGGCGGAAGTCGCGGTCGAGCCAGTGTGAGAGATCATGGCTGAGATGACACGCGAGATGCTGGACGAACTGCGCCATCTCTCCCACCTGGAGAAAACCGATGAGTGAATGGACCGACGACGAAATTTCGCGCATTGCCAAAGGCCTTTGCTGTTCGAACGGGTGCGTCGGTGGACACCATGGATCGTGCCTGTCCTATCAGGTGGAACCAGCGGTTCGCGCCGCACTCTCCGCCGTGTGCCGGGTGCCGGATGGCCTTGACGCGGAGATCGCGCGGCTGACCGACCTGTGCGAGAGGTTGAGGATGGAGGCGCAAACGGCCACCGTCAACGAGGTTTACCAATTTGCGACGGGCGCCACCGGCGAACCCGGCAACTGGCGCGGTTCCAAACCAATCAAGACGGCCATCGACGCGTCATGGAACGAGGCCATCGACGCGGCGGCGAGGGCGGCCGAACTCGTAGAATGCATAACGGTCGACCCGCTGACGTTTAAACATTTCGCGTCATGCACGGTTAAAAATGCCGCCGCCATCCGGGAGTTGAAGCGATGACCGACAGCATCATCAAGGCGTTCGTGGCGTCGGCGGCGATGTTCTTCGCGCTGTACGTCTGGCTGGTCGCGGTCGGGGATACCGGGTTTGGAGGAATGTAATGACCGAGAAGACCAAATTGGCGGCGCGCGAGGAATCCGACCGCACCCGGGTGATGGCCCTGCTGCTGCGCCCGGCAACTCTGCCGGCGGTTTGAGCTGGACCCTGACGAGAAGACCGTGAAGCGTTGACCGTTTAGGCGCCCCACGGGGGCAAGGAGAGAACATGGACACCACGAAGTGCAGCATTCCGTGCCATTCGATAGTGAGGGCATAGCAGATGGAGTGGCTGCCATACATCGCTGCTGCCTTGGCAGCAAGTTCACTTGCCTGTTATATACGCGGTTTCTGGCCGTGGTAGAGAGGACAGAGACCGTGGAAGGCGACATTGAAATGTACAAGGCGTCCCGGTCAAAGCGGTAGGCCGCTATCATCGACGTGCTGCCGTTGAGGCACCCCGCCGATGTAGAACCGTTGACCCGCTGTCGGATTTGTCGGACGATGCCTCCATACACCGATCCGCGAAAAAAGAGAGGACGTCCGATCTTGCCTTCAAAAAGCAAACTCGACATCGCGCTCGCCGTCGCCGCCCGCCACCTGCGGGTGTTCCCGCTGGAGCCCGGCACCAAGTATCCCTCCATTGACAATTGGCCGGAGAAGGCAACCACCGATCCCGCCGTCATCCGCCGGTGGTGGACCTGCCCGGTCACCGGCTGGCCGGTCAACCGCGACGTGGCCGTCGCCACCGGCCAAGGTCTCCTCGCCGTCGACATTGATGTCAAGAACGGCAAGCCCGGCGCCGACACCTGGGCGATGCTCGACCTCGAGCACGGCGACACGCCTACGCTGACGCTACGCACGAAGTCAGGCGGCCGGCACCGGCTCTACGCGACCACCCGCGCGATCGGCAACGGCGCCAACAGCCTGGGCGAAGGCGTCGATCACCGCGGCGAACGTGGCTTCATCAAATGGTACGACGACGTCGAGACCGATCTACCGATTGCTGCCGCACCGGCCTGGCTGACAGAACGTCTCTCCGAGGCCCCCGAGTCGCGGCCGGCGGGTGACGCCGTCGTGCAACCCGGCGCCGATCTCAACAGCGCGGCCAACCTCACCCGGGCGATCGACTACCTGTTGAACCAGGCCCCCGAGGCAATCGAGGGCCACGCCGGCGACGACACGACTTACCGCGTCGCGGCGGCGCTCAAGGATTTCGGAATCAGCGAAACCAAGGCGCTCGATCTGCTGCTCGACCACTGGAACGAAAACCAGATACCCCCCTGGCCGCAGGACGATCTGCAACGCAAGGTCGCCAATGCCTACGCCTACGGGCAGAACCCCATCGGCATCTACGATCCCGCCGCCGACTTTCAACCGCCGCCGGGCACCGCCGACACCGCGACGGACTTTCACCCGGGCGACACGCCGCCACAGGACAAAACCAACCCGGGCCCGCTCACCGCCCACGAAGTCAACAAAGGCGCTTTTCCGAGAGCCGAGCACATTTGGGATTTCGGCGTCATCGTCAAAGGACACCCCAACCTGTTCACCGGCGACGGCGGCGTCGGCAAGTCGACGCTCGACATCCAGCTCGGCCTAGCCGTCGCCACCGGCCAACCGCTTTTCGGCCACGACACGCTGCAAATGCCGGTCTTGCTTATCCTCTGCGAGGACGACTACGGCGAAACCAAACACCGGCTACAGGCGGCCGCCGCCCACCTCGGCATCGACCTGCGGGACGCGCCGCTGCACTTGTGGTGCCGGCCCAACGAGGAAAACACCCTCGCCATCATCGACGACATCGGCAACTGGACGAAAGGCCCGTTCTTTGGCCCACTGGCCCGCAAGCTACGTGCCATCGGACCCTGCCTGTGCTTCCTCGATCCAGCCTCCGATCTCTTCATCATGGACGAGAACAAGCGGCTGCCGGTGAACGCCATGAGCAAGGCGGTGCTGGGCTCGCTCACCAGGGCCACCGGCGCCACCTTCGTCGTCAACCACCACCCCTCCAAGAAGTCGATGGAAGACGGCAGCTTCTTCTCCGGCTCCACCGCCTGGCGGGCCGCGTTCCGTTCCATGATCTCGATGGAAAAGCCGGATAAGGATGGGCCGAAGCGCACACTACGCATCGCCAAAAGCCAGTACCGCAAGGACGCCAGCCTGCTGCTGTGGGCCGAGGACGGCTTCTTCTCCCTGGTGCCGTCGGCCACGGGTCGTGATGCGGCGGAGAAGGTGCGCGACGCCATCCTCACAACCATCCGCAGTTTACGCGAGCGGGGCATCACGGTCGTCAAGGCGCACGGCAACGGCCACAAGCCGGCTGACATCGCGGAGGCTATTCAAGTCAGCCACGGTATCGCGCTCTCGGTTAAGGACGTCGTCAGCCACCTGGGCTTTCTGGAGCGCGCCGGTTACGTGCGGTGGGCGCCCTGCACGAAAGGCAAGGGGGGCGCCCCCGCGACATATGATGTCGATCTTCCTGGCAACGCGTTTGCTAGCCCTTCGGATGGCGAGCCCTTTTCGCCTTCCGAGGGCGAGAGCGGCGACGACGCTACTTGAGCAATAAATGGAATGTTTTTGCTAGCAAAAAGAGGGTGAACTATCTGGTGAACTATGAAAAGCGGGGGGACTTTTGAGGGGGTCAAAAAGCAGCTAAGTCATTGACGAATTAGGGTGAACTATGAAAAAAGGGGAGATAGTTCACCTTAAAAGCCGAAAAAAGCTAACGAAAACAGCGCAAGCCTTTGAAAACGCTCAGTGAACTATCTGGTGAGATATGGGTGAACTATGGGTGAACTATGGTGAACTATCGGGTGAACTATCTCCCCCCCATACCCCCCCTACGCGCGCGAGGGGCGCCCGCGTCGGCCTGGGGGGCCTCGGGGCGCTCTCGGCGCGTAAGAAGGAAGGGATAGCAAGGGGTTTGCTAGAGGAAGAAACACATGGAAATTTGCTACTCGGCCGAATCCGATAAAAAATCAAGGATCGGCAACACCCGGAAAAATGCTACTTGGTCAAACCCTCTTTTCGAGCGGGCCGGGCTGGGCAGGGACGACGCCGTGCTGCTGGCGGTCGAGCCCGACGTCTGGTGGACCCGCCCGCAACTGCGGGATCGCGCCGCGGCCTACGGGTGCAGTTATGACGCGGTCAAATATTGGGTCGGTGCCGCCTGGCGCCGGTGGCGGTGGTTGGAGCGTCGCGAGACCGGTCTCGCGGTGCCTTGTGAGATTAGGGGCCGGCTGGGCGCCGACGCGTGCTGGTACGCATACCGTTTGAAACCAGTGGCGAAAATCGAGCGCCAGGCTGTTGCAGAGACCTTGAGGCTATATGGACAGCCCGAATAGGTGCTTCGCGCACCACGGGGCCGGAAATCGCATTCAAAGGGGTGTAAGAAAAGCCGGGCTTGGGGGCCCGGCTTTGAGGTGGTGGAGAACGGGGTCTGCTAGTCGGGTTTTGTTGCCTTGGCGATGGCGTCGACAACGGCGCGGTATCGGTAGTGGTTGGGGTCGTGGGGTTGCAGGACGGGCAGAAGGTCCAAGGCGTGTTTAAGCGCGGCCAGCATGTCCGGGGCGGCGGCGATCAGGCGGGCGTTGTCATCGTTTCCTGATTCGGGTAGGCCGGTGCCCGGAATTAAGAACGCAGGGGTGCCTTTTGATTTCTCGCCGAACCAATGCCCGGCGATGTCGCGTGTGACGTACCAAGGTCCGGGAGTGTGCGTCATGTTCAGGACTCCTTATCCAAAAATCGAAGCGGCCGACTCGTGCTTTTCAAGCAAGAGTTGGATGGCGCGAACGATCGAGCGCGAGGGGCGGCTTGGCCTGGTTGGCGAGAACCAGGCGCGGATGGCTTGCGGAGTGCAGCCGAGATCGCGCGCCATGGCGGTTTGCCAGCGGTCGCCGTAAAGGTGGACGCCGGCGTGCGCGATTTGCTGGGGGGTTGGGTTGGGGGGGATTTGCATGGTGGGGCCTTTCAACATTTTGAGCCACAGACGTCGCAGGTCGTGCCAAAAAAAGGCGCCCACTTCCAGGGGTGTTTTTGGTGCGAGTGCTTTTTGCCGTCGGCAAAGACGCATGTTTCGAATTCGACTTCCTTTTTTGCGCACTCATCACAAAGCACGCGGGTTATGGGGGCGCCGGGATGATAGCCTTTGCGGTCATTCCATCCGTGCATTGAGCCGTCTTGAGCGAAATAAGCCATGGTGGGGCCTTTCAATCCTGGAATGCGGATCCGTTGGCGGCGACTCGCAGGCAAAGCGCGGAAGCCCAACGGCGATGGCCAAGGGTGTTTATAACCAAAGACCGCGGCGGGTGACTTCGTGGTTGGCGAGGACGCCCCGGATTCCGGGCTCGTATTTCGCGCGGATGATGATGGCGAAGGAAGGATCCTCGCTGATGTCGCACACGTCGTGGTGAATGTGCCGGGCGTGTTGTTCGGCGCCGATTCGGCTTTTGCGGAAATCGGTTCCGACGTGGGTGCCGTCGCGCTTTTCGAGGCGGAGCATGAAGCGCGGCGAATCGGGTGAAGGCCGGACGGCGGCCGGCCGGTCAAAGACGTGCAAGACGTTGTTTGCGTCAAGGTCGTACGTCCAGCGTTTGACTCCCCAGGCCATCCACAAGGAAGGGGTTTTATTAAGGCGAAGGGCCATTATTTGGACTCCTCTTAAATCGCCGTGCAACCGGCCAGCAATAAAACGGCTAGGACGGTGAGGAAAAGAAACAGGTTCAGGGCGCGAAGGATTAGGGTTGGCAAGGCTTGGTTCCTTCTATTCGCGGTTTTCTACGTGTCGGGCGCGGCTATTCCTGCTTGGGGCTTAGATCCTGCCGGACGCAATACTTGACGTCCTCGGGCAGATCTGACCATTTGCACGCGTGATGGCTGTTGTGGTAGCGATAATCGGCGACTTGGTATGGCCGCAGTTCGAAGGATATCCCGATTCCCTGAAGGAACGGATAGGCGGACATTCCCCGGCCCCGCATGTAGCCGTTCCGGCCTTCTCCGCCGTAAATCTCGCGGTAGAAAACCGTGTATCGGTCGCAAGTGTTCGGGATGTCGAAGATGGCCAGTACGCCGTCGGGACAGTCGGCGTCAAGCCAGCGTTTGCTTGCACGGCGAGGACGAGGACGGTAGTCCATGGTTGGTTCCTTCTATTCGCGTTTGTGCTACATGTCGGCGTGCCGTCCACGTATTATCTGATACGGTTGCCGTTTGGCCGGAAATCGTAATGCAATTGCAGGCCGACCATGGCGGATTCCAGTGTCCCGGCTGGTATTTTGCCACGGTAGCGGACAACCTCGTAGTCAGGCGCCGCATATTGGTTGTGAGCGAGCACGTAAGGCCCGTGCCCGAGGTCGCTCAGCATCTTGACCAGCGCTGTGGCATCGGCACGGCTGTTGAGGATAACCGTGCAGCCGTTAAGAGTCTTGACATAGTGGGATTCGTCGTTGCCGTGGATGTCGCCCGCGTAAAAATTTGGTTCGCACTTGATGAGATACTTGGTCATGTCGGTATGTTCCAATCAGAGGTTGTGCATTTTATCGTAATCATCGTCAGAGATGGCTGCTGGGTGGAGCGGCCACCGAGACTTGATGACCTTGCCGAAGATCTCGGCCTCGGCCTCGGCGCGGTCGTCGGACAGAGAGAAAACAACCGTCCGCGTCCACCCCTTGTTCGTCACCTGCTGGCGGCACCAGAGGTCATGCCCGGTATCGCTGGCGCGGATCTCAAATTCGTGGCCGTCGTCGGTCAGGATCGTTGCGGCGGCTTCGGCGACGGTCAAATGGCGCCCGAGCGGTTCGCCAGAGGCGGTGTCGATCACAGTGTAGGTGACGTTAAGGTTGGGGTGCGCGGTCATTTGCCGGTTCCTTCTATTAGTCATGTCAAATCCGGTTGTGGACACACTGGGCCTATTTTTCATTCTTAGGTGTCAGGTAATCAAACGTCCCGCCGTGTCGGCGTGTCGCCTCCGCGATAAAGTCGGCGTCCTTGCGGTTGGCAAACGTCTGGATTTGGGTAAAGCCGTAGAGCGTGACACGGGCGCGTATCGGAGAGGACCGGATCGCGCGGATGTACCGCAGGGTTTGGGCGTGTGTGTCGGACATGGTAGGCGCCTTTCGTGTCGGGTTTGTCGGCGTTGTTGAGCAAAATATAGCAAACGGTTTGCTACATGTCAACAGGTGTTGTAGGAAAAATCCAACACGGGTAGAATGCGCACATGGCACAAGACATGATTAAAAAAGATGCACTGGGGCGCTTCCTGCCCAAAAAAGAGGCAAATGACCGTGATCGCGAGATCGCGGCTTTGGCCATGGGGGGCGCGTCGCCGGCTGATATCGCGGCTGTTCTCGGGTTGACGGAAATGCACATTTTTAATGCACTTTCGTCGCCTCACGTGCAGATGGCTATTTTTGAGGCACAAAGGGGGGTAATCCGACGGGCTGCGACCAAAGCGATAAGGGTTATAGAGCATTACGCCGTTGTCGACGCGACGACGGATGCCGGGAAAAAGATCCAGCTCGAAGCCGCTAAAACCTTGGTCAGCATGGCCGGCCACAGTGCTCAAGGCGCCGCGCAAGCCGCTGGGGGCCGCTCAAGAGGCATAGGTGAGATGTCCCTTGAGGAGATCGAGCAGGCGTTGCAGGACGCCAAGACGGCCCGGTCCGATCAGGCGCAGGTTATCGACGTGGCCCCGGATAACGCGCAGGGTAGCGCGCAGCAGGACGGGCAAGACGTTGATATATATGGGTAAGCAAGGGTATGTGACATTCCCCGCTCGGCCCCCAAGGTTGTTCCCGGCCCCCCGGGGGGAGGGGGTGACGTTGCCGCGGACGGCGGCCACCCGCTTCGACAAATTTTCCGCCTCGCCAAACTAACTAGCAAACGGCTTGCTAGCAGCCGAAGCAGCGAAGAACTGAACGCGCTGTCTGCCTCGCGTCGCGGCCCAAAAAAGCCAAACAGGAAATCGGCACAAAAAACCCCCGGCGCCGCGAAGCACCGGGGGAAGTTTGCTTGAACCGACCGAAAAGAACGATGGGGTGAAAGGAACCCGTAACGTCCGCGCGTAGTGTATTGCGGGATTTTGTAGAAAGCAACAGCGAAGCGGTGTATGTTTTTCCCGTCGGCGTCGCGAGACGCCGAGTCCCGACCGATGGAGACCACTCATGGCGCAGCCGACCGCCTACAACCCGGCCTACGATTTCAGCGACTACCAGACGAGCAACCCGGCGGACCCGCTGCCCGGTGACAAGGTCGACATCGAGCTGGCCGCGATCAAGACCACCACCGACGAGATCCGCACCAACCTGGCTTTGATCCAGAGGGACGACGGCGCGATCGCCAACGCGGTAGTGACCCCGGACAGCTTTACCGCGGCGTCGCTGGCGCTGATGGGGGGCGCGTGGTCTCCCGAGGGCGCGTGGACGACGACCACCGTCTACGCGCAGAGCGACGTCGTCACCAGTGGCGGGAACACCTACGTCTGCGCGGTGGCGCACACGGCGGGCACGTTCGCGACGGATTTGGCCGCCGGCAAGTGGCTGTTGATCGAGAACGGTTCGTATGCCGCTGATGAGGTCACCTACAACAACGCCACCTCCAGCCTGACGGCGGACGACGCCCAGGCCGCGATCGACGAACTGGCGTCCGAGAAGGCGAACACCGCCGATCTTGGCGATTCGGCGACTTTGGACGTCGGCACGACGGCCGGGACCGTGGCGGCCGGCGACCACGGGCACAGCGGGATGTACGAGCCCGCCGACGCGACAATTTTGAAAGACGCGGACATCGACGTCACGGTCCGCGGAGTGGCGGCGTCGCTTCTTTTCAGCAACGCCCCCGTGCGTGTGAAAAACGCCGCCCGCCTTTCCCTTTTCAACCTGGCCCGATAGGAGAAGATCATGGCCGTCAACAACGATCCGGTGTTCGGAAAAACCCCCAAGATGGCGCACGCTGCGTCCGCAGCCGCCAACGCCAACTTGGACGGCACGGGGACGATCATCACCCTGCTGACCGCCGGCGCCGATGGCGCCATCGTCACCAGCCTCAAAGCCTGGGCGACGGCAACCAACGCCGGCGCGGCCCGTCTGAACGTGTTCATTTCGCAGGACGCCGGAGCTACGTGGAAACTGCATGAGAGCGCACTGATGGCGCTCTACACGGTGGCGGCGACCACGGTTCAGACGGCGGTGACGTTCGTTGACAAGGAAACGCCGGACAGCGCTATCATCCTGCCGGCCGGCGCCGTCGTCGGCGTCACGTCCATGGATACCGAGGGGGTGGTGTTCGCCGCCGAGTACCAGGATCTTTCGTGATGATCGTCACGCGCTCGCCCGCCTTGATCCCCCGTGGCCGGCCGGGGTTGTGCCGGCCGGTCCAGGTGGCGGCGCCCGGGTTGATCGTCGGACGGCCACGGCGGGCCGTCCCGGCCGCCGGCTGGGGGCCTATCCAGGCCATCGACTCCTACGACATCGCCAACCAAAACGAAGAAGAGTCGATGTACTCCGGCGGCGATATCGGCAAGGCGCAGTGCATTACCCTGGCCCAACCGACCTGGATAACCGGGGTCGCGTGGGATTTGAGAAAGCAGGGCAGCCCGACCGGCACGATTTACGCCAATCTGTACGCCGTCAGCGGGACGGTCGGCTCGACCGCCGTGCCGACTGGATCGGCCCTGGCCACGGCCGCGCTCGACGTGTCGACGCTGGACGTCGGGTTTGCCTTGGTCTGGTTCGCCTTTGCTTACAAGGCGCCGGCCGGCGGCATCGCGCTAAACGTCGAATACAGCGGCGGCGACATCTCGAACCGGCCGTTTGTCGGCATCGACACCACGTCGCCGGCGCACGGCGGCAATTACGCGGCCAACGGCGGCGCCTGGGCGGCCGCCGCCGCCGTCGACGCCATTTTTTCCGTAATCGGCCGGCCGGCGATATAGGAGGCAAAAATGCTACACTGGCTCACCCTCGACGCTTCCGGCGCCATCGCGTCGGCCTCCCCGACGCCCACGCGCCGCGCCACCGAAATCCGCGACGACAGCGACCCCGAGTTGGCCGCCTTCCTGGCGCCGTCGCCGGAAACCCCCGCCCAGGTCCAAGCCCGCATGTCCGCAGCCATCCAGGCCCGCCTCGACGCCTTCGCCCGCGAGCGACTGTATGATGGCATCCTGTCGCTCTGTACCTACGCGGCTTCCACCGATGCCGCGTTCGCCGCTGAAGGGCAGCGCGGCGTCGATCTGCGCGACGCCACTTGGCGGGCCGCCTGGGCTATCTTGGCCGATGTGCTCGCAGGCGCCCGCGCGGTGCCGACGCTCGAACAGCTTTTTTCCGAACTGCCGGCTTTGGAGTGGGACCAATGATCCTTACGCTGTCCATCGTTTTTTTCATCGTCGGCGCTTTGTGGCGGCGTTGGATGGGTGGTTGGCTCGGCGGGGAGCGGTGGGTTCGCTTCGCCGTTCTGCCCCTTTTGGTGTGGCCCTTCTGGCTGGTGTGGTCGGCGCTTCCCGCGCTGCTCGCGTCGGCTGTGTGCGGGCTGTTCTTCGCGATGGCTCACGAATTCGAGGGGTGGGGCGCGGTTAAGAGGTACGTGCCGTTTGGCCTCGGGTATCCCCTGGCCTTCCGCTTTTGGCGATCGAGTTGGAACTGGCCGCCTTTTGTCGACGGCGGCACCGCGATCGGCGAGCTGTTTTTGGTGGGCACGTTCTGGGCGTGTGTTCCGCTGGTCTTGTGGGGGTGGGTATGATGGAGCGGGCATTGGACCACAGCGCGATAGCCGCGGCGGCGACGGCCAGCATCGTCCCCTGGCTGGGCATCATCAACGGCGTGTTGTCGGCTTTGTTGGCTGCCAGCACTCTCGCCTTCCTACTGTGGCGGTGGCGCCGGCAAGTCCTGCTTGATCGGGCGGAGCGGAATGGCGCGTCGAAGTAGGCAAGCGGACGCGCAGTCGCTCGGTGACTCCGAGCGGCAGATTCGCCTGCTGGAGCGGGCGAAGAAGATTCAGCTTGCGCGGACCAATTTGATCGACTTCGCCGAATTCATGATGCCCGATCCCGAGGATATGGACGACGCGACTCGCTCGCTTTATCGGGCGCAGCCATACCATATGTTGCTGGCCGAGGGGTTGGAGAGGGTCGACCGGGGCGAGTGCCTGCGGCTCGGCATGTCGCTGCCTCCGCAGCACGGCAAGACGCGGTTAGCCTCGGTCAACTTCGCGGCGTGGTACGCCGGCCGGCACTCGCGGCGCAACACCATTTTCGCGGCGTACAACGAGACGTATGCCAGCAAGATCGGCGGGCTGGTGCGGGGCGTCATGCAGTCGCCGCAGTATGCTGCCGTCTTTCCGCACGTTACGCTGGATAAGGGTTCGCGCGCCAAGGACGCGCTCGAGACCTGCGAAGGCGGCCAGCTCAACTTCGTTGGCCGGGGCGGGTCCGGCACGGGATTGCCGGCCGATCTCGTCGTGATCGACGACCCGATCAAGGGCGACAGCGAGGCGAATAGCCCGACGATTATCGAGTCGCTGCACGACTGGTATTCCTCGACGATCTATTCGCGTGTCCGTGCCACAACGGCGATCGTCATCATTCACACCCGCTGGGTTGAGGACGACTTGCTGGGGCGCATGTGTGACCCCGATCACCCCTGGCGGCAGACCGACGACGGCAAGGAAGAGGCGGCGCGCTGGGACTATATCAACATTCCGGCGGTACTCTTCGACGGGCCGATCGCCCAGGCGCTGAACAAAAATCTGGAGATCCCGACCGATCCGCAGGTGGTATCGGCGTTTGGAAAGAAGCCGATGGCGGCGTTGTGGCCGGAGGAATTCAACCTGCGCCATTTGGCGTCGGCCAAGAAGCTTGACAAGAACAATTTCGAGGCGCTGTACCAGGGGCACCCGAACCCCGAGGACGGCGACTATTTCAAGGCGGAAGGGATTGTCGAGTACCAGGCGCAGGACTTGCCCCGGAATCTGCGCATCTACGGGGCGTCGGATCACGCCATCACCGAGAAAAAGAAGAACGACCCCAACGTCATCGGCTGCGTCGGCGTCGATGAGAAGGATCACGTTTGGATCTTCCCTGATTTAGTGTGGGAGCGTATGGAGACCGATCGGATCGTCGAGGAATTGATCGCGATGATGCGCAATCGTCGGCCGCTGCTATGGTGGATGGAAAGCGAAAACATCTCCAAATCGTTTGGCCCGTTCCTCTACAAACGGATGATGGAAGAGAAGGTCTACTGCGCGATCGACGCGCAGACGCCGTCGGCCGACAAACGGGCGCGTGCCCGGGCGATTCAGGGCCGCATGTCGATGAAAATGGTCCACTTCCCCGCGTTTGCGCCGTGGTGGCCGCGGGCGCGGGCGGAACTGCTGAAGTTCCCCCGGGCGACGCATGATGATTTTGTCGACTGGCTGGCGTGGATCGGCCGCGGGCTGATGGCGGAGGTGGCGGCGGACGCGGCGCCGCAGTGCGAGGAGAAGGTGATTAAGGTCGGTTCGATTTCGTGGATCAAGGCGGCATCGGCGCGTGAAGAGCGTCAGAGGAAGATGCGCAAGGCGACAGCGGGGTTCTGACATGGACGAGCAGATGGAAATGCGGCAGAGCGAACCTTCGGGCGATCGTCAGATGCCGGAAGTCGATCCCGCGCGCAAGGCGCTGGTGACGCAGTGGTTGACCAAGGTGCGCGCCGCCGAGAAGTATTGGGAGAAGGACTTCAAGGCGATGCGCCGGGACATGGACCTGGCGCGATTGGGCGCGGATGGTGATTGGGTGGGCGCAGACAATTATGTGGCCAACCTGATCCAGCGGCACGTCAACCAGAAGGTCGCAGCGCTCTACGCGCGTAACCCGCGGGCGCGAGCCAAGCGGCGGGAGCGACTGGAATTCGCGGTGTGGGATGGCGACCCGCAGAGCGCGATGGCGGCGCAGCAGGCGGTGGCCGCCCAGGCGCAGGCCACAAGGGCGGGCGACCCGATGGCGCCGCTGCTGGCGGACCCGCAGTCGCAGGCGATTTTGCAGGACATCGCCGAGGCGCAGGCGCGCATCCGCATGTTGGATCGCATGGGGAAAACGCTGGAGATCCTGTTTCACTACTACCTCGATGAGCAGGAGCCCCGCTTCAAGAAGCTGGCGAAGATGATGGTGCGCCGGGCCATTGTGACCGGCATCGCCTACTTGAAGTTGGGGTTCCAGCGCATCTTGGAGCCGCAGCCGGACATCTCGGCGCGCATCAACGATGTGACCGAGCAGATCTCGGTGGCCGAGCGGATGATGGCGGACGCAGCCGACGGTGTCGACGTCGACCCGGATTCGCCGAACGTCGAGGAACTGCGTTTGCTGCTGGCTGACTTGCAGTCGAAAGAAAGCATCGTCGTGCGCGAGGGGCCGGTGACGCTGTTCCCCGAGTCGACGGCGATCATTCCCGACCCCAAGTGCAAGCAGTTGGATGGTTTCATCGGCGCCGATTGGGTGGCCGAGAAGTTTATCAAAACGCCCGACGAGGTGAAGGAGATTTACAAGGTCGATCTCGGTAAGAACTATCGGGAGCACACGGCCGACACGTTGACTAAGTTCGAAAAGTTCTACGAGAGCGACGAGCCGTCGGCGAAGGACGCGCACAAGGGTCTTTGCGTCGTCTATGAGATTCACCACAAGAAAAATCGCCAGGTGCTCACCGTCGCCGAAGGCTACCCCGACTTCCTGCGCGAACCGGCGGCGCCGCGGCCGATGTTGGAGCGCTTCTGGCCGTATTTGACCCTGACGTTCAACGACATCGCTCACGAGTGCGAACTGTTCCCAAATTCCGACGTGCGCATGCTTTATCCCATGCAGCAGGAGTACAATCGGTCGCGGCAGGGCTTGCGCGAACAGCGCCAGGCCAACCGGCCGAAGTACGTCACGGCGGCGTCGGCCGGCCTGGATCAGTCCGACAAGGATCAGCTCAAGTCACATCCGAACAGTGCCCTGCTGGAAATCAAGGCCCTGCAGCCGAACCAGAAGGTCGGCGACCTGATCCAGCGCTTTCCTACGGTGCCGATCGACCCGGCGCTTTACGACACCACGCCGATCTTTGAGGACGTGTTGCGCACGGTCGGCTCGCAGGAAGCCAATTTCGGGCCGAACAGCGGAGGCACGGCGACGGAAAGCTCAATCGCCGAGTCCTCGCGCATGTCCGTGCAGTCTTCGGACGTCGACAGCCTGGATGACCTGCTGACTGATTACGCGCGGTCGCAGAGCCAGATGATGCTCTCGGAACTGCCCAAGGAGAGCGTTGTCGAAATCGTTGGGCCCGGCGCTGTGTGGCCGGAGGTATCGCCGGAACAGAACGCCAAGGAGATTTGGCTCGAGGTTAAAGCCGGGTCGTCTGGGCGGCCGAATCGGGCGGCGGAGCTGGCTAACCTGGAGCGGGCGGCGCCGACCGTGCTGCAGGTGCCGGGCATCTCGCCGGTGTGGTTCGCCCGGCAGGTGCTCGAGCGGCTGGACGACAGCATCGATGTTTCCGAGGCGATCGTGGAGGGGCTGCCGTCGATCGTCGCCATGAACCAGATGGCGCGGTCGGCCGCTGGCGGGGCGGCGCAGATGGCTACCGGTGACCCGGCGACGGATCCGGCGCAGCAAGGTGGCGCGGGTGGTAAGGTGGCCGACGACCAGGCGAACCGGAACGAGCCGGGGGGTCAGCCCGCATTTCCTGCTTGATTGTTTTGTAGAAAAATGAGAAAGTGCGCTTACTACATGTTCAACAAGACCAGCGTCGAGAAGCGCGGGATTCTTTAATGGAGACGAAATGCCGAATTCGTCAGCGGTAGAGAAGGATCCCGTCGGCCAGGGCAACCCGGTCGACGGGAAAAACGTGGACGGAAAAGAAAAGACTGCCGCGGATCCGTCCCCCGCGGATGGCAAGGGCGAAAAGACGACCGCCGAGGTGCTGGACGAAGTTTTAGCCGCCAGCAAGCCCGGCGCGGAGCAGGCGCCCGACTCCGAGACAGGTCAGGAAGGCCCCGACGGGACCGATAAGGCGGCCATCGACGACAAGTCGAAGGGCGCCGAGGAGGAACTGCCGGACGAAGTCACCGAAGACGAACTGAAGGCGCAAAAGCCGAAGACGCAAAAGCGGATGCGGCAACTGCTCGCCCAGCGGGACGAATACCGTGAGATCGGTACGCCCGAGGAGGTTAAGCAGTTCAAACATTCGCACGAGCAGTTCACGCGGATCACCGCGTATATCGAGGAAGCGGGCCTCGTCTCGGAAGAGGTGAGCACCGGTTTCGAGATCATGCGGCTGATGAAGCAGGAACCGCTCAAGGCGAGGGAAGCGCTGCGGCCGTACATGGCTCGGCTCGAACAGATCGCCGGCGAGGTTTTGGCACCGGAACTGGCTGAGCGAGTCAAGCAGGGGGCGATCGCGGAAGAGGACGCCCGGCAGCTGCAACGGTCGCAGTCGAGGGAAGCGCTTGCGCAGGCAGCGGCGAAGCGAGCGGCGGACAAGGCCGAGAGCATTCAGCAGCAGACGCAGACGCGGACGAACACGCTGGAGGTTCAGCAGTCTGTCTCCTTGTGGGAGCAGAAGTGGCGGGCAGCCGACCCTGACTATAAGGCCAAGCAGCCGCGAGTACAGAAGGAAATCAAGCTCGCTGTTCTTGAGCTGGGGCATGTGCCTTCCGCCAAGGAAGCCGTCGCCATCGCCCAAAAGGCGCTCGACGAAGTCAACGCGGAGTTCAAGGCTCTTCGGCCTAGCAAAAAGGACGCGATCGATCCTCCGGTCTCCGGCGGCGCGGCGCCAGACGCGCAGCCCGTGCCGAAGACGACCCTGGACGTCGTGAACCAGGCGCTTCGGGCATCGGCCGCGCGGTGATCCAACCATCCGCGTAGAGGACAACCATCATGCCTTTTACCGCTCTCGAACTCGAAAACATCGCCAACGCGGTGATCGATTTTCACATGGACCAGGGCAAAATCTGGTCGCAGACCATTCAGGACAAGCCTCTTCTGAAGGCTATGGAGTCGGCCAAGAAGACCTTCCCCGGCGGCAAGGAGAACATCACCGTCCGGGTGAAGGGCACGTACACCACGGACATCGAAGGGTACTCCGAGGATGACGAGGTGTCCTACGGCAACCCGGCCAACATCAAAACCGCGAGTTTCCCGTGGAAGGAGTGGCATTCCGGTATCAAGGTCACCATGACCGAGCTGAAGAAGGACGGCATCTCCGTCAACGACAGCACGACCGGCAAGAACACGTCCGAGCACAGCGGGCGCGAGAAGACCGCCCTGGCGAATCTCCTCGAAGACAAGGTCGAGGACATGGCCGAAGGCACCGCCCGTGGCGAGAACCTGATGTACTGGCGCGACGGCACCCTGGATTCCAAACTGGCCCCCGGCGTGCGGTCGTTCATCCTGGACAACCCCGCTTCGGCCACGGTGGTCGCCGGCATTGACCAGTCGACCAACACCTGGTGGCGGAACCGCTCCAACGTGAACCTGGCGGCGGCCCTGCTGACCGGCGGCGCGATCAACGTGGCCACGCCGGCCAATCAGTTGCTCGTCACGGCGCTGCAGCGCGAGATGCGTCAGCTTCGCCGGTATGGCGCCCCCAAACACCTCGCCCTGGCGGGTTCCGACTTTCTGGACGCCTTCGAGCAGGAGCTTCGCGCGAAAGGCAACTACACCCTGGACGGTTGGTCGAAGAGCGGCCGGATCGACGCCAGCGTGGCCGATCTCGCCTTCAAGGGCGTCAATCTGGAGTACGACCCGACTCTCGACGATGAGGGGCTGTCGAAGTACCTCTTCCTCCTCGACACCAAGCACATCTTTCCGATGATGATGGAGGGTGAGGACAAGAAGCGGCACGCGCCGGCCCGGCCCGAGAACCAGTACGTCATCCATCGCGCGGTGACGTCGACCGGCGGTCTCGTCTGCCGGAAGCGCAACAGCTCGGGCGTGTACTGGATTTCGTAGTCCAGGCGTCGGAAACAGAGAATAAGGAATTTTGTTATGTCTTTCGATGTTGTGACCACTTCCCTCGCCTCCGCCGTCGCGTCGGCCGGGACCATCACGCTCGCCTACCCCACCGGCCGCAGCGCCGGCGACTACACCGGGGCGCACGCGCACAAGATGTATGCGATGGGTGCCAACTTCGCGGCCCCCAACGACTTCACCGTGGCTTTCGGCGCCACGATCGTCGTGACCTACAACGGTTCAACGACCATTCCCGCCGGAACCACGGTTCGCTTCCAGTTCGATCAACTCGGCAGCGATGACGGCGTCAACGAGGTGATCCTGCCGAACAACCTGGTTCCCGCCCGGTTGCACCTGATCGACCTGGGCGCCCCGATCACTCTCGATGCCGACGGCCTGATCAAGGCGGCCACCAGCACCGAGTTGCCCGACACTGAGACCGTGACCTACACGATCGCGACGGCCGGCACGTCGCCGCTCGACGGTGCCAGCCAGACGTGGGTGCTGGACGCCCCTCGCAATATCACCGCGACCGTCACTCACGACTCGTCCGTTGTGGCCATGACGATCAAGGTGACCGGCAAGGACGTTTTCGACGTCGAGATGTACGAGGAGCTGTCCATCGCCGCGACCGGTACGTCGCAGACGGCGGCTGGTCTCAAGGCGTTCAAAGAGGTAACGTCGGTGGCGATCACCGCCGCGGCCGATGCGGAGGCCAATACGCTGAACCTCGGATGGGGCGACGTGCTGGGCCTGCCGGTCTACGTGCCGGACGCCAGTTACGTCGTGGCCGAGATGGAAGATGGCGTGTGCCTGCCCCGCAAGCCGGGATACGTCTACATCCCGTTCCACTACGGCGCCACGCAGATCAATGCCGGGACCGGGTGGTTCATCAACTCCCCGGTGGCGGGCCGGATCGTCGAACTTCGTACGGCGGTGGAAATCGCTTTCACCACCGGCGGGGCCGTCACCGTGAACGTTGGGGCCACGCCTGTTGACGGGCTTTCCGTCACCATCGGCACCGAGGCCGCCGACGAGTTGGACTCCGATACGGCCACGGCGGGCCACGCTTCCGCCGTTGTCGCCAAGGGGGATCTCATCACGATCCTTGGCGCGTCAGGGTTTGACTCGGCGGGCGCAATCAACGGTGTGCTCGTCATCGCGGTCGATCCCGACGACCAGATGGACGGCACGTTCGTTGCCGGCGTCACCAGCAAGGCGACTGCGACCACGGGCGACGTTCGTGGCACCTACGACGCCACGACGGCCTGCGATGGTTCCACGTCGTTTGCCCTGCTGGCCATGTTGGCCGACCCGGGCAACCGCGGCGTTCCGCAGTACGCGGCCTAGCACTCAACCGGTCGGGAGGGGGTCGCCGCCCCTCCCGACCCCTTCTTCCAGGCAGAAAGGATAACGACGCATGGATTTTTATAATTGCAAAGTTCGCCTTGGCGGCAACGTGCTGAATGAGGTTCGCCTGTCTGACGTTCCAGCCCCCGAAATCCTGATTCTCAAATACATCCACGGTGGTGACGCAGTGGTGGAATTGGAGAAGAGCAAGGGCGGCCAGATCGAGCACGAGAAGGAGCGGGCCCGCCTGGAGGACAAGTATGGTCTTGTCCTGGCCAAGCGGGAACTGACCTTGAACGCGATTTTCGGGCCGCCGCACCAGGATCTCCCGATCCATGTGAACGGTGGCAAGGCGGCGGCTGACGACGGCCGGCGCAAGCGGACCCGGGCGCCGATGCCCGACGAGATCGCCGAGACCGGCGAGGAATCCGCCAGCATCCTCGGATAGTGGGAGAGTTGAATGGCCCGGGGTACGCAACTGCAATCGCTGGTTAGCCAGCTCCGGGCCGAGACTCGCGACAGCTCCAAGGTCTCGGTCGGCACCGATGCTGAGGATAATCTGAAGCAAATCCTGCGGCGCACGCAGGAAACGCTCTATGACGACCACGACTGGAAATTCCTTCAATTCTATGTCTCGAAGGACCTGGCGGCCGGGCAGCGGTACTACGACATGCCCGATGGGCTCTCCGACGCGCGTATCACCGATGTCGCTGTCGAGTGGAGCGGCGAGCCCTACCCGATCGAGCAAGGCATTGGTTTCCAGGAATACGCTGAATACGACAGTGATGGCGACGAGCGGTCGGAGCCTGCCTTGCGCTGGGACTGGCGGCGTACGAGCGAGACGGCTACGCAGATCGAGGTGTGGCCGATTCCCTCGACCAACACGCAGAAACTTTGGTTCCGGGGCATTCGTAACCTCAACCCTCTGGTGGCGAACACCGACCGGGCGACCCTTGACGACACACTGATTGTGCTTTTCTCCGCCGCCGAGATCCTGGCGTCGCGTGATGCCAAGGACGCCAAACTGAAGCTGGCCGCGGGCCAGGGGCGGTTGGCGTCGCTGCTCAAGCAAACGTCAGGGCTGCATCAGCCTTTCGCCATTGGCGGCGGGGATGCTCGGCGTTCGATGCGCGGGCACACGATCATTCGGGTGCGCTGAATGAGCTACGTCGTCGTCAAGAACTTTAAAGCGGGTCTGGACCGGCGCGGGTCGCAGGTTGGCGGCGACCCCGGCTCGTTGTGGGATGCCTGCAACGTGCTGATCAACCGCAAGGGGGAGATCGAGCGGCGCAAGAAGTTCGTTTCAACGTATACCCTGCCGGCCGACACTTTTGGCATGCATGCGACTGGCTCGACGTTGCGGGTGTTCGGTTCCGCCGCGGCGCCCGTCGTGCCCTCGGGGGTGGCCTACCAGCGTCTTCAGCACCCCGACGGATCCACGGCGATGTCCAAAGTGTTGTCGGCCGAGAACTTCGATGGCAAGCCTTACGTCGTGGCGAAATTCGCCGACAACGGGGTGTACCATTTTTATGATGGTGCGTTGGTGCCCGACTGGTACGTCGGCATTGTGCGCGCGGATATGACCAACAACGACGGTATCGCCGAGCACCTGAAGGCGCTGATCGACGCCAGCGCGGATTATAGCGCGACGCGATCGGGTGCGGTGATTACGGTGACAGGAGCCGCGAACGTCGCTTTCGATACCGAGACATCGGTCGAGAACGGCGGCGCGACGGACAACCAGGCGATTGCCACGGCGACCACGCAGACGGCGGTCGAGGATGTGATCGAAGTACGGGCGACCGGCGCAGTAACGGTGACCGCCGGAGCGTCGGCAACGGCGGCGACAGGCTCAGTAGAGCTAACGGGTGGGGCTTCGGGCAGTGTCGACAGCGTCACGGTCAACGGGGTCACGGTCACCAGTGGGGCCGTGCCATTCAACAGTTCCCTGGACCAGACAGCGACGGATTTGGCCGCTAACATCACGGCGCACACGTCGAGCCCGGAGTATACGGCCGCGGCGGTCGGCGCCGTTGTCACGATCAGCGCGCCGGCATCGGCCGGCGCGGCGCCCAACGGGTACGTCGTCGCGTCGTCGGTGACTACGATCACCAAGACGGATGTCAACATGGCGAGTGGCGCCAATAAAGGGATATCCTCCGTCAAGGCCGATGGCGTCGAGGTGTTGGGCGCGCAGGTCAACTACACGACCAGCAACTCGATTCTGGCCGCCGCCCTGGCGGCGCAGATCAACACTTACACGTCGAGCCCCGAATACTCGGCCACCGCCTCCGGGCCAACGGTGACTATTCGTGCGGCGGCAGGCACCGGCGACGGCCTAAATGGCGCGCTGGTGGCGGTGACCGCGGACAGCGGTGTCACGGCGACAACGGCCAACATGGCGGGCGGCGTGGACGCCGTGACTGGCCAGCCGCAGAAAAACACGTTTACGATCAGCGGTACATTCGAGGTGGGCGACAAGTTCAATGTTGCCCTGGGTGACGAGAGTTTCGGCTACGTCGGGAATCCGCTGGTGCGCGGTGCTCAGTTGTTGACGCACAAGGCGAAGATGTACACCGTCTCTGGCAGTCTGGCGCAGTTCTCCGGTGTCAACAACGCGGCGTCATGGAATCGCGACAGCGTCGAGTATCCGGGTGCCAACTACATCAATCTGGCCAGCCAGGACGAAGGTTCGCAGACGCTTTACGGGCTGGGGCAGTATCAAGGCAACCTTGCCTTTTTCGCGCGCAATGCGGTGCAGGTGTGGGCCATTTTCGCCGACGAGGATAGCAATACGCTACTGCAGACCCTCAAGAACACCGGCAGCCGTTCGGGTGGCACGATCCTCGGATATGGCAACGACGATCTGTTCTACTACGCCGATTCCGGGTTCCGTTCGCTGCGGGCCCGGGACAGCAGCAACGCCGCTTACGTCAACGACGTGGGCACAGCGATCGATCCGTTTGTCAAGGAGTACGCCAAGACGCTGACGGATGCGCAGATCGAGGACGCGATAGCGGTGCTGCAGCCGGATGATGATCGGTATTGGGCGGCGTTGGGCACTAACCGGGTTTTTGTGTTCAACTACTTTCCGGGCTCGAAAATCAGCGCGTGGACCTATTTTGACACAACCGACGACGTCGGGGGGCAGATTACGGCTTGGGCGCGTATCGCCGAGAAGCTGTACGCCCGCGCCGGCGACACGATTTTCCTCTACGGCGGATCTGACGGCGACACATACCCGGAGGACGATGAGGCGGTGGCGACGGTAGAGTTGCCTTTCCTCGACGCCGACCGGCCGGGGTCCGAGAAAACGGTGACAGGTGTGGGCCTGGGTTGCACCGGCCAATGGTTGGTGGCGCTCCTGGTCGAGCCGACCGACACCTCGGCGTACGTCACGATCGGTCGGTTCACGAAATCAAGTTTTAAGTCACCCGGCGGCGCGGGGGAGCACCGGACCACACACTTCGCGCCCAAGATGGTGTGCTCGCAGGCGGGCCCGGCGACGTTGAACAGTATCATCGTGTTTCACAACGAGTTGAGCGAGTAGGGATGGAACTACAAAACCCCGTCACCTACGAATCCGCCTTGTTCGTCGCGGAACGTATGCGCGAGTGGGACCACCGTGAGATCTACGCCACCCGTTGGACGGAAGACCCTCGTGTGGTGGCGATGGACTGCGCTGGCGCGGGTTCTTTTTCGTGGTGTGCGGGGCTGGAGAAGCCTATTGCGGTCATCGGCGCCGTACCGACCTGGCCGGGGGTGTGGTCGGTGTTCATGTTCGCGACCGACGATTTTCGACGGATTTCGTTTTCCCTGACAAAGTTCGTCAAGCGTGTTATGATCCCGGCATTGAGACAAACGGGCGCGCATCGCGCGGAATGCTGCTCAATTGAAGGCCATGAAATCGCCCATCGGTGGCTGGAGCTGCTTGGTGCCAAACAGGAAGGTCCGACGATCGAAGACTACGGCCGAAACCGGGAGTCTTTTCGCCGGTACGTTTGGAGATGATGATGTGCCTGCCTTCTGCAAGTGTCCCGAAAGATAATTCCGCCGAGATCGCCCGCCAGGAGGAGGCCGCCCGCCAGGCGCGCATTACCGAAGGTGAGGCTAAGATCGGCGAGGCTTTTGGTCAGTTTGATGACCCTTTCTACGCCTCCCGTGAGAAGTCGTACACGGACTACTATTTCCCGCAACTGGAGGAACAGTACAACGACGCGCGGCGAAAACTGGTGCTGTCTTTGGCGGGTTCGGGCAACCTGAACTCGGGCTCCGGCGCCGGCGAGATGGCGGACCTGACGAAGGCGTTTGAGACGCAGCGAAGCACGACGGCCGGCAGCGCGCTCGACTTCGGTAACACGACTCGCAGCAACGTCGAGGCCGCCCGCCAGGAGTTGATCGCGCAGAACCGGGCCGCCGCCGATCCATCGGCGGCCGCGTCGTCGGCCATGGCGCGTGCGGGCGTGCTTACCCCGCTGCCGGCGTTTAGTCCTCTGGGTGACATTTTCGCCAGCCTGATCAGCAGCGCGGCGATCCCCCTGGCGGCGGAGAGTAAGGGCTACCCGGGGTTCAAGACGGGGTTGTTCTCGGCGGACAGTTCCGCCGTGCGGACGGTGAAGTAAATGTGCGATCCGATGATTGCCACGGGCCTCGCGTTGAACGCGGCTGGGACGGCGTACAGCGGTCAGCAGCAGGCCAAGAATGCCAAGAGGCAGGTCGCTGCCCGCAATGACACGGCGGAGGCGGAGCGTATTCGCCAGAAAGCGCACCAGGAGGCGGCGGCCGGCGTGTTCAACAAGTCGCTCGGCGAGTATCAAGGCGCGGAGCAGGCGAAGGGCGAGCGGCAGGCGGTGGACCGTCGAATGACGGCTGTCGATAAAGCGGCTGCCGAGACCAAGTCCGTTGGCCTGCCGACGGCGGGCAGCGCGCCACAGGTGGTCCGCGCGGAAGCCGCGCGTAAGATGGCCGGCGCCTCCGCGGACGCGCGGGCCGAGGCGTCGCGCGCCGCCAAGTTGGGCGGTTTCGGGGATCTGTTTTTCAACAACAGCCAAATGCTGACAGGCAACCGGTCGAAGTTGGGCACCATCGGCGATTTTTCGGCTCGGTCGGCGGGATTGCTGCCATACGAGCAGCAGGTGGCCGCCGCCAACGCCACGAAAGCGCCGGGCATGTTTGGAGACCTTTTGAAACTGGCGGGAACGGCCGCGACGATATACGGCGCCACGGGAGGCAACTTCGGTAAAATCGCGGATATGTTCAGCGGCGGGGGTCATGCGCGGACGTTCGCGCCGGACAACGCCTCGTGGTCGACGATGCCCCACACCGGAAACATCTGGTGATTCGATGCCGACGATTGTCAACCCCTACGGCTACCAAACCCCGATCGGCTCCGCGCTTGGCCAGATGATGGACGTGTTTTTGAAAGCGCCCGGCCCCGATGAGAAAGCGCTGTCGGCGGCCAAGCTGTCGACTCTGGAAGAGAGCCGACGGAAGACGCTGCTTGAGGCGGACGCGCTGCGTCGCAAACAAAAAGCGGGTGTGGACCTGTCGAGCCTGTTTACCGGTTTGCAGGGCCTGGCGACGGCGCCGTTTGTGTTCGCCGATACCAACGAGGGCGCGGTGGAGGGGGCGCAGGCGACGGCGCTTCCGCGGCGCAGGGACGAGATGCGCGCCGCATTGCCGGCTGCCGCGGGGCAGGCGGCCTCGATCGCCGCCGGCGGGGGCGTCGACCCCAAGGACGTCGCCAACATGTGGCGCTTCTTCGTTGGCAACACCGGCATGGGCGGGGGCGAGGCCGGCGCGCGTTCTTTCCTCGGGGCTGGCGACGCGCTCGATCCCGGAAAGGCATACGCCGCCGAAGATTTGCAGCCTCTTCGGGATCAGGTCCAGGGTAACGAGATTTCCAAGATCTTCGCCCGGCCGGTTGACACGGCGGCGGGTGCCGTCACCACGTTCGCGCCGGACGACCCGCGCGGCGGGCCGGTCTACGGCAGAGACACCGAGTCGACGGCGAAGGCCGCTTTGGTCAACAAGGCGGCGGCCGGCGAAGATGTCAGCCCGATCGTGCGGGCGATGATTGGCGCCAACAGCGGTACGCCGCGCAACTACCTGTCGGCCGACGGCACGCGCGGCATCACCTTGGACGGCATCACCGATTCGCAGAGCGGACAGCCGATTGCCGGCGGCTCGACGGTGTTCACCGGGCAGGTGCAGACCGGTACGCCGGGCGACCTGACCAAGTCGACCGTCACGGCGCTGCAAAAGGATGCGATCGGCATCCAGCGATTCAGCACCCTGCTCGATCAGACGCGCGCCCTGGCGCAAAAAGACCCGAACAACTTTGGCCTGCCGGGCTTCGTCAAGGGTAAGATGCAAGACATGCAGGCGTTGACGGAGGGTATGGCCACGGGGCTCGGGTATACCGGAGCCAACGAGGCAGCCGCCGAGCTGCGCGCCAAGATTACCAGCGATCCAAACCTCGATCCCGCGCTGTTCAGCGGTATCTTCGATCCCAGCCTGCCGGCGCTGGAAACGGCTTCCGACCTGCTGGTGTACTCGGCCGCCGAGGCGCTGGCCGGACAGTCGGGCCGGGGCATCTCCGACCGCGATGTCAAGATCTTCAAAGACATCGTCGGCAATCCGCGCGACTTCCTGACATCACAGCAGCGCTACCTCGCCAAGTTGGACATCATCGAGCAGATCGTCAGCGGCCGGAAGAAGGTCATCGACAACGCGCTGGGCAAGGGAAAAGGTACGCCGCCCATCTCCACAGGCAACACGTCCGACGATGACCCGCTGGGGCTCCGCTGATGGCGACGCTTGCTGAAATCCGGCAGAAGTATCCGCAGTACAGCGACCTGCCCGATGCGGATCTTGCTGACCGGCTGTACCGGAAATTCTACGCCGACATGCCGCGCGAGGAATTCGACGCCAAGGTCGGCTTGCAGACGCAGCCGGCCGCCGAACCGGAACCCAAGTCTCCGCTGGCCGATTCGTTTGCCGCGTTGGCCGCCGCAGGCAGGCCCCTTCCAACGAGGGACGCGGGGGACGTTGGCCGAGATTTGAAGATCGCTGTGCAAGGCGCAGGCCGGGGCATGGCCGATCTCGTCGGAATGCCGGCCGATTTATCAACAGGCGCGGCCAACCTTGCGCTGGGGACGGCGGACAAAGGGGGCCAAGGCGCGCAGTGGCTCCTGGAGGCCCTGCTGCCGGGTTGGGCAGAGAAGTACGTCCCGGATATGGGGGTCGACTACCGGTTCCAGCCGAGTCCGCTAGGCGCCGACTCCATCGCCGCCGGCGCCGATCTGCTGGCCAGCAAGGCGGGTGTCGAGACGGTTGAGCCCGAGCAGATGAGTCTTTTTGAAAAAACCAAGTACAACGTCAACCGCTTCGGTTCGCAGGCCGTGGTCGGTGGCGGGGGATTGGCCAAGGCCGCGATGAAAGAAGCGCCCGAGATGGCCGCCCGCGCGCCAAAACTCTTGGACGCATTTTTGATGCCCTACATCGAAAACGTGGGCAAGGCGCTCAAGGTCGACGCCGCGGCCGGTGCGGGTGCGGGCGTCGGCCTAACCGCCGAGCAGGCCGTCGTACCGGAGGACTCCTCCTTGCGGCCGATCGCCGATTTCATGGCGATGATGTTAGGCGGTGGTGGCGCGGCGACGGCGGCCTCGGCCGGCCGCTCGGCGGCGCAAACCGCTGGAAAAGTGCGGGGGTATGCTAACGACCGCGGAATCGACTATGTAAAAAATGAAAAAGGCCAGATGAAAGGCACGCCAAAAAGGATCGCGGATAGGGCCGCACGCTTTTTCCAGAATCAGGCGTCGGATGCGGACGCCGCTGTTGGCCGAATTGATCAGCGCGCGTCTGATGCGCGTTTTTATGGCGAGCCTCTGCCCACGGTGGGGCTCGCGTCCGACGACATCGGGCTTGTGGCCGCTGAAAAAGGGCTGCGGGTCAAGTACTCGAAGGATTTTGAGGAACGGGACCAGGCGCTGCGGACCTGGGCAAGTGAGAAAGTGGAGGGGCTGAACGACATCAGCGCGGACCCGACTAAGGCAACGGCTGAAGTTGGTAGGCAGACGGCGGTGAAACGCGACGCCGCCCAGGCAGAAGTGGATAATGCCGCGCAGAATACCGAGATGGTGGAAAAGTCGCGCGTGGCCGAGGGAGACAAGCTCGCGGCTAATCGCGATCCCACCGGGCAGGCGAGCGCGGACTTGTCCGAGGCGGTCGGCAAGACCAAGGAGGCCGATACCGCGAAGAAGGCCGGGCTGTACCGTGAGGCTGAGACCCTGGCCAAAGACGTCAAGGTCGATCCCTCGCCGCTGGCCGACGACGCCGTGGCGATCAAGGATGAAATCAGCAAGTTGGCCGGCCATTCGCCGGAACTGAACAACGTGCTCGACGACCTGGCCCGGCTGGCACCGAAGGATGAGACCGTCGATACCGGGCTGCTGGATGCCACCGGAGCGCCGATCACCAAGGCCGCGCCGGTCGAGGATATCACAGCCGCCGACTTGATCGCCATGCGTCCCCGGCTGTCGCGTGCCCGTGACGCCGCCCGCAAACTGGTGCGAGGTGACGTGGTCGAGCGGCTGGATCGGGTCAACGCCGGGCTGGTCAGCCAGTTGAACAAACTGGCCGACGGCGGCAACGCCGCAGCGCTCAAGTGGCAGGAAGCCGAAGCCAATTTCAAGAGCGACTTCGCGCCGAAGTACCGTGAGGGCGTGGGCGGCCAATTGGACAAGGCCGAGCGCGCCAAGACGCCGGTGCCGCCGTCGGCGATGGCTGGGCACCTCTTGAAGGCCGGCCCGGGGGGCAAGGAAGCCGCCGAGAACCTGCGCACCATTTTAAAGGGATCCCCTGTCGAAGCGGACGGGCTGGCTGCCGGCCGGAGGGTGCTTTTGGATTGGGCGGCCGGCGTCGTCGGCGTAGACGGCAAAATCAGCCCACACCGCTTTAAGATCTGGCGCGACAAGTACGCGGGGGCCATCGGGCAGATCCCCGGCCTCAAGGACGAAATCGACCAGGCGGTGCGCGCAGCGCGTGGCGGCGCGGACCTGGAAAACAAATTCCTGGGCGAACTCAAGGCCGCGCAGAAAGCACAGAAGATGACCGAGGAACAGATCCAGAAATCGGCCGCGGGCATTCTCTTGGATGAAGACCCGATCAAGGCGGCGACGCGGGTGCTTAACCTGGGGCCATACGAAGCGCCGAAGAAAATGGCGGAGATCGTTCGGCTGTTCAAAGACTCGCCGGAAGCGGCAAAAGGGTGGAAACAGGCCGTCGTAGAGCACATGCTGTTCAAGGTGCGGACCACCCGGCAGGGCGTCTCGGGTGACGCATCGGATCTGATGAAGTTCTTCGAACAGAACGAAAAAACACTGGCGGAGGTGTTCACCGGGGCGGGTGAGATGCACGCCCTGCACCGGGCGCAGAAAATGCTGGAGCCGTTGCGCAATCTTCGCCGTCAAGCGATTACGGGCTCGGCCACTTCTGAAAACGACATGCTGTGGAACAGCGTCGAGGCCGGGCTGCTGGCGGTCACTGGCAATGCCATCACGGCAGGCATGATCATGAAGCGTGTCCGCGTCGCGTTGAAGTTCCTGCCGGATGAAGACGCGCAACTTCGGGAGTTCGTGAAGCGCGCGATGCTGGATCCCGACTTGGCAAAAATGCTGCTGACCCGAAAAGTCGCGGATATCAACAATCCCGCATGGAATAAGAAGCTGACCCGCATTCTGGCGGCCGGTCAGGCGTCACGCGCCGACGCGGCGGAGAACGAAGAACAGCCTTGACACTCTTGTCGGCTTTGTGAGAAGTTGTAGGAAGTTTCCTACAAATCGGAGGCCGGCGTTGTCAACACCCCCCCTTTCGGAAGTCCTGGCCAAACAGGCGATTGACACTGTAAATGGAGCGCTGGCGGCTGGATTTCGTGCGTCCGGCAACGGGCGATCGCCAACCGCACCGGCGGAAGCGGCGCGCCGGCTTGGGCTTGATAGGGGTACGTTTCGCCACCGGCTGCTGAGCGCCGAGCGCGTGCATGGTTTGGTACCCGACTGGCCGGATGCACAGATAAAGGAATCGGCGCTGTCCGGTTCCATCATGCCGGTGCAGTACGCGCCAGCGCCGCAGCCGATCCGGCCGACGGGAAAGCGTTACATCCTGACGAGCGCGCAGAACAACACGAAGGTCCATGATGCGGTGTGGGCCAACCTGCATGCGCTGGCCAAGCACTACGGCGCGCGGATCATGGTCAGCCGCTTCACCTACAACAAGGCGGCCTACGGCGCCAAGGCGGTAAAGCCGGGCACCAGCCAAGCGGCGGATTTCGACGACGCCTGGTATGACGAGCGCATCCTACCTTATGTCTGCGACGTGCGCCTCGAGATGGCCCCCGGCCTTGTCTTCTGTGGTGAAATGAACATCCTGCCGACCGCCGTGCGTCCGCTGTCGGGTTTGGAGAGCTACACCGGCCGACAATCCGGCATCTTCCCTCACCCGAAGTTCTCTATGGAGAGCGTCGCCAGCGGCAAGAACGAGGCGACCAAGTTCAACTGGACAACCGGCACGGTGACGCTGCGCAACTACCTCGGCAAGAAGGCCGGGCTCAAGGCGGAATTCCATCACGCCTACGGCGCGCTGCTGGTCGAGATCGACGACGCCGGCGAATGGTTCGTCCGCCAGCTCAACGCACGCGACTCCGACGGCACCATCCACGACCTGGATGTGAAGGCCGAGGCGGGGGTGGTGACAACCGGCCACGCCGTCGAGGCGATCACCTGGGGCGACGTCCACCGCGAGCAGATCGACCCTGAAGTGGAGCGGACCTCCTGGGGCGAAGGGGGCATGCTCGACACCCTACGGCCGCGTTTCCAGTTCATCCACGACCTGATCGACTTCCGGGCGCGCAACCATCATGAGCGCGACGATCCGCACCGTCGTTTCCAGCGCTTCATCGAGGGCACCGACGACGTCGAAGCGGAGTTCTCGCGGGCGGCGCGTTGGCTTTCCGAGACGGCGTATCGCGACTGGTGTTCAACGGTGGTGGTCGACTCCAACCACGACAACGCGGCGGAGCGCTGGCTGCGGGAGGCGGACTACCGCGGAGACCCGACGAACGCGCTCTTTTTCCTCGACGCCCAGCGGGCCAAGTACCGGGCGATCGCGGTTGGCGCCGTGAAGACGTTTCATCTGGTCGAATGGGCGCTGCGTGAGCGTGGCTGCCCGCCGGAGACCCGCTTCCTGCGCGAAGACGAGAATATGGTGATCTGCCCCGATGCGCACGGCGGCATCGAGTGCGGCATGCACGGCCATCTCGGCATCAACGGCCGCCGCGGCGCACCGGCGCAGTTCGTCAAGATGGGCCGCAAAGCCAACACGGCGCACACCCATTCGGCGGGCATCATGGACGGCGTCTACACCGCCGGCAGTTCAGCCAACCTGGACATGCAATACAACGTCGGCCCGTCGTCGTGGTCGCACAGTCATATCGTCACCTACGTCACGGGAAAGCGCGCGATCGTGACGATGTGGCGCGGCAAATGGCGCGCTTGAGCGAGGCAGCATGCAACAGCTTTTGAAATATGGGATCGTCGCCCTGGTCGGCATTGCCCTGGGGCTCATGATACTGGTGGGCGCGGTCAGCCAAGCGAGCCAAACGCCGAGCGCGGTATCCAACACCTGCCCCTCGATCACAATGGCGCAGGCACGCGAGCAGGCCGCCTTCGCCGGGATGCAGGTGATCGAATTGGATCCCGGCCAGATCACGCGCTTCATGAGCCACTGGAATGCCGCCGAACCGCCGACGAGCCAGAAGGCCGACGCGATCTTCGTGGGTGTACACCCGTTGAACCCGGACGTGGTCGCGGTGCTGATCTTCTGGCGGGACTGCGCGGTCGGCACCGCCACCGGATCGAAAGCGGAGATCATGAACCTGACTGCGCTACCGGGACAAGGTGTGTGATGCGCCTGATCGACGACTGGCGAGACGCCTACAAATTCTGGTCGGTGCGGGTCGGAGCCATCGGCGCGGTACTCATGGGCACCGTAGCCGCGTGGCCTGATGGAGCCATCATCCTTTGGAACTACATGCCGATCCAGGTGCAGACGCTTCTACCTGAGCGGCTGCTGCCGATCGCCGGCGTCGCGCTCTACGTGCTGGTGATCCTGTCGCGTGTCGTCAAGCAGGCCAAGCTGGAGAAAAACAATGGCCAGCGCAAAGCGTAAGGTCGGCCTTGCGGCCGTCGTCGGTGGTGTCGCGGCGGCCGTTCTCTACGTCGTGGTGCCGGATTTCGAAGGCACGGTCAACGTCGGATACACCGACATGGTCGGCATTCCGACCAAGTGCAGCGGGGACACGACGGACGTGGTCATCGGACGTCGCTACACCGACGCCGAATGTAGGGCCAGCCTGGAGACGCAAATAATCGCCCACGCGGCTCCGGTGCTCGATTGTGTGCCCCAACTGGCGGGCCACCCCTACCAAATCGCCGCCTCGGTCAGCCTCGCCTACAACATCGGCGTCGAGGCGTTCTGCAGGTCGACCGCCGCCGCTCGGTTCAGGGCCGGGGACTGGCGCGGTGCCTGCCGCGCCATCGAAATGTGGAACACGGCCGGGGGCCGCGTGGTCCCCGGCTTGGTCCGCCGCCGGGCCGAGGAACGGGCTCTTTGCGAAACGGAGATGCCGAAATGATGGCGCTGTTCAAACTCGCCGTCGGAGGCTGGAAGACGTGGGCCATCGCGGCGGCCGTCGTCGTTGCCGTGGCGATCGGCGCCTACGTCAAAGGCCGTGTGGACGGCGCCTCGATCTGTGACGGCCGGCTGGCCACCGCCGCCGCCGAGTACGCCGAGGCCCGCGACAAGGCCGTTGCCGCGGCCGAGGCCCGACGCGTCGCCGTGGCCCGGCACTTCGTCGAAATCGACGCCCGATACACCAAGGAGCAATCCGATGCCAAACTGGCGCTTGACGCTCTTCGCCGCGATGTTGCCGCTGGCCGTCGCCAGTTGCGGGTCGCGGCTCAATGTCCAGCCGCCCCCGGTGTGCCCGCCGCTGCCGGAAGTACCGGCCTGGGTGCTACAGCCTCCGCCCGATTGGAGGGGCCCGCTGAACAGGATTATTACACCCTCGTCGACCGTCTCACCCTGATGGAAGCGCAGTTGCGCGTCGCCCAGGAGGCGCTACTGAAAGAGCGCTCGCCGTGAGATACGCTGTTGCCCTCGACACCAGCCGGCCCGACAAGCCGCACGGCCTATTCGACAAAAAGGCGGGTATCTTCGTAGGGCATTTTCACAACATCGACCACGCCAGATTGACGGCGGAACTGTACGAGTATCTTGAACCGCTGGAGGCCCTGAAATGCCCCGCAAAAAGAGGGATCTCCCCTGGTGCGAATCCATCGGGGGCGTCTATTACATCCACTGGTACGACGCCGCCAAGCGGCGAACACAGCGCCTCTCTCTGCGTACGTCGGATGCTCGCGAAGCGCAGAATCGCTTTGCCGAATTCCTGACGCAAGGAGAGGACATCTACCGGCCGGCCGACGAAGCGGCGCTAACCTGCGACGCGGCGCTCGACTACTATCTCAAGGAGCATGTGCGAGGCGGCCAAGTCGTCGATGTCGTGCGTACCGAGAACAGGGTCAAGAACCTGCGGCGGCATTTCGGCCCGCTGCCGGTGGCCGGTGTCGACATCCCCGACTGCCGCGCCTACGCCGAGAAGCGCCGCACCGGTCTCTGCGGGCGCCCCGGCAACGACGGCACCATCAGAGGCGAGCTGGCCACCCTGCACGCGGCCATGGCACACTGCCTGAAATGGAAGCACTTCGCGGGGCCTGTGCCCTTTATCGAGAAGACGCCGGCGTCGGCGCCTCGAGAGCGCTGGCTGACGCATGATGAGCTGGCCCTCCTGCTGGCCACCTGCGTCGACGACACCCGCGTATGGGGATTCGTCCAGTTGGCCTACTTCACGGCGTCCCGTCGAGCCGCTTTGGAGGGGCTGACGTGGTTCCAGTGGAACGATGCCACGGATCGGATAAATCTGGCCCCGCCAGAGCGCCGCCAGACGCGGAAGAGGCGTCCGGTGGTGCCAGTGGACCCGGAATTGAAACGCGCGCGTACGAGGCTGTGGCAGTCTTTTGGAGGCACCGGGTACGTGCTCGGTTCGCAGCGGCCGATTTACGCCGAATTCGTGGCTGTTTGCCAGCGGGCGGGATTGAAAAACGTGACGCCACACACGCTGCGGCACACAAGAGCAACCCATTTGCTACAGGCCGGAAAGTCTATTTGGACGGTCGCGCAGTTGCTTGGCGACGGTGTCGCCACCGTCGAGAAGAACTATGGCCATCACTGCGTCGACCACCTGGCCGACGCGATCGGGAACAAAGAAAGCAATGGGGTGTAACGCGCAAAATGCGGCCCCGATTCGTCGGGAAAATCCGACAAAAGCATAAAGCCAAGCCTAGCAACTCCGCGCTTTCGACAATAACCGACATTTCCCAACGGGGAACGTGTGGGACTAGAGAAAAGAAGAGACCGGTGGCGATGCCCCGGTCCCTAATTTTTTGTTCTGCTTTGCTTTTTCGCCGTTGTCGCGTTCTGTCGGGCGAAAGAACAAAAGGAGATTTGCGCGTTATGCTGCGCGTTACGTCATTTCTGGTGGGTGCCCTCGACGCCACGGACCATCCGGGCGCGGGTCCGGGACAGCAGCCAGTGCTGCGCTTCCTCCAACTTGGTCAGCGCCAGCGCGTTCTCGCGGCAGGCATAGGGGCCAGCCTGGAATGAACGCAGTCGGTCGATGCAGATCGCGATCAACACCTCCTGCGTCACCCCGTTGACGCCGGCCTCGGCAATTGGCCCGTTCTGGAAGTAGATGTCCAGCCCGTTCTCCGAGCCGTCGACGTCCACCGCGTAGTGGTGGTTGGCCCCGCCCACCCCGGGCTCATCCATCACCGTGATTTCGATCCGGTCATTCGCCAGGTTTACCTTGTGGTCCTCGATTTTTCGCATTACGCACTCCTTCACCTAAAACGCCTACGGGGCGTCGCCGTCGCTATTTCCGGTACCTCTTACACCTAAAGCCCTCGGCCGTGACCGGACAGCCCGCCGCCCACTTCGGCAGCTCCGACATCACCGCGATAAAGTCGTCGACGTCGCCGGTGCCCTCCGGCACCTGAACGATGATCTCGTCGTGAACGTGCAGCACGACCGGGTACTTGGTCGACTCGACCGGCCACAAAGTATCGCCCCCTGGCGAGTCGCCCTCGGGATCGATCCTGGCGATCGCTTCGGCCAGCAGATCGCGCGCCACCGCCTGGGTGATGTTCTCGACCAGCTTTCCGCCGTAGGTGTCGGTCCAATCCCAGCGGTTGGACGGCGAGTTGACCGTCTTGTAAATCAGCCCGTCACCCTTCTCGCGCACCTTCCAGCCGGCGTGCAGCCGCGCCTCGGTCTCGCACTCCGGGAAGACGCCAAACTGCGCGCCCTTGACCGCCTTGCAGTACGGCCCGAGCCGGGGGTACGGGTAACAGAGCGCACGGCCGGACGGCAACTGGCACCACAGGAATGAGCCGGCGGTGCGGAACTTGACCTTGCGCGCCTCGACCACCCGGCCCGGCAGCCGCACCGCCTCGTGCGCCGCGTCCTCGACCGCATACCAGTATTTCTCGATCAGAGGGTTGGCTTTGCGCCAACGTTGCTTGGTGATGTCCGACGCGATGCCGGCCTCGCGGCCCACCGGAGCGGCGACGCTGCGCCGGTAGCGCTTATAAGCCCCCTCGGCCTTGTCGCGCTCCTCGGCCGTCGCCGACTGCCATAGGATGGGGTAGACCGGTGTCATGTCGACGCCGTAGCCTTTGGCCATGGTGGCGAACGCACCGATGCCGCCGGCATATCCCAGCGCCAGAATGGATACCTTGCCAACCATGCCTTCCATATCGTCGCCGTGCTTGCGATCGATCGGCCGGCCGTAGATTCCGGTGGCTGCGTGGTTGTAGACGTCCTCCCCGGCGGCGAAGCGCTTCAGCAAGTCCATCTGCCCCGCCAGCCAGGCGAGAACCCGGGCCTCAATCGCCGAGTAGTCGGCAACTAGGTACTCGAAGCCGGGCGGCGCTTTGATGAAGGCGCGCAAGCAGCCGGAAATGGCGCTCGGCAAAGAGCCGAAAATCAGCTCAAGCGCTTCCGGCTGATTCAGCAGCACGTCGAAGAACTGCTCGACAACTGCCTGCTTAGGCATCTTGCGCGGCAGGTTGTGTGGCTGCACGCCCCGGCCCGCCCAACGGCCGGTGCCGGCGCCATGGTACTGCAACTGACCGCGCATCCGTCCTTCGCGGTCGGCATAGCCCAGCATCGCCTCCAGCTTGGCCGTCGACGACTTGGCCGCCTCCTGGCGCAGCAGCAGCACCCAGCGCACATCCGAAGGCAAATCGTCGCGATCCAGCAGGTCGACGATGTCGTTCTTGGCGACGCCTTCGGTTTCGAAGCCGGCCTTGCGCACGTATGCGGCGATCTGCAACACCGCGTCGGTCGAAGCGATGGCGCCCCCCGACACCCGCCGGATCTTTTTGCTCAGGGCTCGCTTGGACACCTCAACGGCGGTCAGCGCCGCCCTGGCGGCGGGCAGATCGACGTGGAAGCCGCGATCGTTGATGACCTGGTCCAGATGATAAAGGCGCTGCTCCTGGTCGCGCAGGTTGACGAGCCGCTTGGACAGTTGGCGCTCGACTTCGACATCTTGCTCACAGTATTCGCCCAGCCGCCGGCGGCGGTCGGGATCATCCCACCAGATCAAGGTGCCGTCGGCCTCGATGCGCTTGGGCCGGCACATCTGCAGCATGAGCCGGTATCCCTTGGCGTCTTTCAGGTCGGTCAGCCCGACGGCCGCGGCGGCGTTTTCGAGCGAGCCGGGCAGCGCCATGGCATAGGCCATAACCATCGTGCAGCGATGCATGCGCAGCAGAAAGACAGGGAAACCGTAGCGCGGGCCCATGATCTTTTCTTCGCAAAGACGCTCGAAGGAATCGTTGTGGGCCCAAACCGTCCAGTCGTCGGGATGGGCAGCGGCCTCGGTGAATTCCGGTGGCACCGGGTCACCCGTTTGCCACAGTTTCACCGGGCCGTCGTCGACCGCGTAGGCACAGCACCAGACGTCAGTGGTCGGGTCTTCAAAATAGGCGTAGCTGCCGCGCATCTTGAGATCGATCAGGCTGCGGGTCTCATAGTCGCGGTGCAGATGGTGCGTCATGCGCACAACTCCTCGATCGCCAGGGCCACCGCCGCGGCAATTCGCGCCTCGGCGATCGATACATATTCCGCTTCCCGCTCAATGCCGATGAAATCAAAACCTTCAAGTACGGCGCCTTTGCCGGTACTGCCGGACCCGGCGAACGGGTCAAGCACCGTGCCGCCCGGCGGCGTGACCAGCCGGCAGAGATAGCGCATGAGTGATTCAGGCTTGACGGTGGGGTGCGTGTTCTTGCCAACACCCTCGTTGCGGTCGGCCTTGGACGCCTTGGCGCAATAGAAGTAGCGGGCAGCGGAACCGGAGTCGTTGCGGGGCTTACTTGGCGGCCGGGGGCCGTAGTCCCCGTAGACAGCGGTGCCTTGCTTCGGCGCTTCCTTACCGGTCAGCGCGCCTTGTTGACCCTTGGCATCGGGAAAGGCGGCGAGCACTTCCTCGCTACCGTCGTGGATGACGTTGGCCGGCCAGCGGCCGACGTACTCCTTGGCGTCGCCCTGCGTTCCTCTTCGCGCTTCGGCCGTGCCGGGGGCGCCTAACTGGTTGCCGTGGCAAGGCCCAAAAGACGTGTACGACGCCAAGCGGACCTCTTCCCCGACTCGGCAGGCATCGATATTGATCGCTCCCATACCGTACGCCAGAACGTTTTCCGCCACCGTGCCGATAAGCGGCTTGCGCGCCATGACCACGGGCTCTTGTGCGGGTTTCAGGGCGGTGCCCCAACCTTGCCACTGGCGGGCGGCGTCAGTGGCGGGGGCTGTTACGTCGTGCCATTTTTCATTTTCCTCCAGACTAGGCATTCCGTTAGCGCCATAGCCCCCAGAGGGAGCGACGCCACCGCGTGTTTTCCCCACAACTTTCCGTTCAACCCCGGCTGCCTTATCGATCCCCTTGGCGACGTCATGGCTTTTCGGAAAACCGCTGGCATATATCCACATCAGGGTATCGCGGATCTCGAACCCGGCGTCTTCAATCGCGCACGTCATGCGGTGGAACGTCCGGGTGCCGCCGAACGCCAACAGGTGCGCGCCGGGCTTCATCACGCGGAACACCTCGGCCCACGTCTCCGGCCGAAATGCCACGTCGCCGCCGTCCCATTGCTTGCCCATGAATCCAGCAGACGCCCGCTTGAAGGCGCCATCCTTGCCAAATTGCGCCGGGGCCGCGTTCGCCGCGCCGAACCGCTTGACGATGGACGTCAGATGATAGGGTGGATCGGTGACGCATGAATCCACGCTGTCATCGGGCAGCATTGGCAGCACGGCCAGGCAGTCGCCGGGAAGAATGTATCTTTTCATAGCAGCCCATCCTCCACCGCCTGAATGCGCCCGCCGATCCAGCGCATCACCGGCACCGCCATGCTGTTTCCGAGCGCCTTGTAGCGAGGGCCATCGGCGGCAGGTTTGCCACGGTATTCGATCAGCGTGTAGTCGTTGGGGAATCCCTGGAGGCGCTCGCACTCGCGGGGCGTCAGACGGCGCACGGCCGTGGACGTCTCGATCTGCGGAGTCCTGTTGCCGTTGCGCAACCCGGCCGCCTGGAGCGTTGGGGAAATTTCACCCTCGGAATAGACCCTGGACGACTGCGGCAGAAATTCGGTTGCTGATTGAAATGCCACGGCCAAATGGCCGCCACCGTGGCCCTCTCCGCGCAGGCTGCCGGGAATGTCGCCGACCGAGAAGGTCGTCTTGCCGCCGGCTTTGCAGTCAAACGCCACGGGCACCAACGGCGTGCCCCGTCCCGTCCCGTCCTCGCTGACATCAAAACCATCGGCGCGCAGC
>Ga0209319_1000558_pt1 | contig 45009 bp, 47 predicted proteins | sample RifGroE2_FD_184000 | JGI IMG/M metagenome (GOLD analysis project Ga0209319, IMG submission 184000) | Groundwater microbial communities from Rifle, Colorado - Groundwater E2 (SPAdes) (version 2) | ecosystem: Environmental > Aquatic > Deep subsurface > Groundwater | place: Rifle, Colorado, United...
GGAACAGGATAAAGTTTGGACAGTTTATAAAAAACTATTTACAGATTCTAAATAGAAACAAAGTTGAAGTGTATTATGAAGCTTTTGGGAATTGGAGGGCGGAGAAATATTTTAGATATCTTTTTAGTGATAGCGATTGTTTACCTAAGTTTCCCCATAAGGAGCTCTTCCATATTATCTCAACCAAGTAACCCATAGTATTGACATCTAGGCCAGTATTTTGTATAATTATGTTGTTAAAGTTAAAGTCTGCTCTTTAATAATTAAACAAAGAAACATATCCCATTCATAGAAATGATGTGAGAGCGAATATTGCCTATTCCTTCTAATATCTTTTCTATATGAAGAGATAATGTTCTTTAAAATATTACTTCATTCTTATTATATATATGGTATTTATACCTATATTAGAATGGTTAAAGTAATTAAAGATGTACATGTTATATATGGTAAACTAAAGATACTTCATTTCTTGTCGTATCTGTTTCTGTGTTACTTACTGTCTTTCTAATATTTATTTATATTGGAGATTGAGTTAGTAACACAAGAAATAGAAAGAAAAACGTTAATCAACCCCATTTGGGGAATTAGACAATACAAGGAGATTGGAAATGAAAAAGAGTATTTTTGCAGTAGTAGTAATTGTGTTGGTTCTTGGAGCAATGCTAAGTGCATGCAATCCGCCGGCGTCATCGGTAAACAACCATGTTGTTCTTTCTCAGCCTCAAGCCGAGAAGATCAGCAATGTTGCTAATCAACTTCCTGAAAGAGGATCACAAGTTAATTCCTCCGTTCAGGCCGCCGCAGATCCAACACCGACACCGATCCCCACAGCGCAAACACGCTTCGATGAACAATTTGCGATGCTAGACGCCGCGATTGTGATTCCAGTTGGAGATCGTGATGTAACAGTCAAGTACCTGAGCCCCCTTAGTGGCAAAATGTACTTCATTCAGAAGTACTATTTTACCTCCGGTGGTGTAGGGTTTGCGTTTTACAGATCCGAAAAGGTCTGGGTCAAGGCTCCAGTTGGAACCGTGAACGCGCAATCAACGCCTGTCGCATCAATGGAAGTTGTTGTTCCTGTTGGAGGAGATATTGGCATGAGCCAGTTCTTTTGGGAAGCTGTCCCAACAAACTGGGCTATTGCCTCGGATTTCACTACAAGCATAACGCTTGAAAATAATCCTTGGTATAAATAACACCAACTTCAAACTCCCTAAACAAACCACAACTCCCTAAAGCACCATAAACACCAAGTAACATAACTATGTACATCCGATTTACCCAGAGCGGTTAAAATTTTTTTCGCCGCTCTGGATGTACTTAAGTATATAAAGATTTATATATTTAAAGCATCCAGATTAAATCACCCTTTTGATATTCTTACCATCAACTACCTCCTCTATTTTCATAGGAGTAGTATTGAAATACATTATTTCAAACAAAGCCTCAAAACCATTCTTTAACCAACGCATCTTCTTTCCAAGTGCTAAAGATCTTGGAACATATGCTACTGGTAATTGCATAAACTTCAAACGTTTTCCCCTCATTGTTCGATATCTTGCTAATTTAGCCGTAATTTCTGGCTCTAAACCAAAATTTGTCTCAGACTCAAGCGTTTTAAATATGGTTCTAAAAAGCTCTCCCCTACCCATCTTGTAACAAGTCTCCATATCTTTTGGAGTAAAACCATAGATTCTAGTAAACAAACTAGAAAAAGAAGAAATGAATCTATTCCCGATGTTATGCACTGCATTAAACATTTTGTTTGTACTAGTAAATCTATTACCATAGATTACATCTAAGTATGGATCATCTAGGAAGTTAGAAATAAAGATTTTGAAATCGTTAGGATCATATTCTAAATCTGCATCCTGTATTACGACCAATTCACCAGTAGAATTAAGTATGCCTTTTTTAATAGTTTGAGATTTTCCCCTATTCTTTTCATTAGCCAATAACTTGACGCTACAATTATATTTTTTAAGTTCTTCACAATCGGAGAAGAAATCCTCTATCTTTGACATGGATTCATCAGTTGAAGCATCATTTACAATTATGATTTCCTTATTAATATCATTTGGTAATTTCAAATTTTTAACTTTGGTTAAGATTTTAATAATTGTACGTTCTTCATTGTAGACGGGCATAACTATTGAGAGAGTATTAATTTTTGTATTTCTATAATGATGAGGAAGAAGTTTCTTGAAATATTCCTCAATCATTTTATCCATTGAAAAAGCATCTTTGTTTCTTCTTACAATGTCTTGTACATATTGTGTGTTTTTACTCTTAATAATTGCCTTTTGAATATTTCTTGCTAAATCAGAGGCATTCTTCTTCCCAAAGATATATTCTAATGTGCCAATTTGTTTTGCAATTTCCTTATTACTTGAAGCATCTGAAAGCACTGGAATTAACCCAAAAGAGACAGCCTCGATTACTCCTAATGCAAGTCCTTCGCTCAAGGAGGTGTTCACATAAACTTTACTTTTTTGTATTAGTCTAAATAAATCTTCTTGTTTCAATAACTCCGGTATAATCTGCAAATTTGAAGGAAGGTCTTCTGTATCATATTGAAGATTTCTTCCCTCTCCTATTAGTAGGAACTTCCAGTCTTTATATCGAGGGGCAAGCTTCATGTATGCTTTTAATGCAGTCTGTGGATCCTTCACCTTTATCCATTTAGATGCCCACAAAACAATATCCTCTTTCTTTCCATATAGGTTAGGAAATCCATTCTTAGTATATCCATTGTATATTACGGATATTTGTGACGAAGAGATTCTAAAGTTTTTAGCGATCCATTTTTTCCCAGATTCTGAAACCGCGAAGATATGTTCGGCATTTCTTAAAACGCTACCAAAAATATTTTGATCTGCCCATGCAATTATTTGGGTAATTAAGGCTGAGTTGAAGTATGAGGGTCCCGCATTGTGTTCGATTACGACATATGGATGATTTGAAAGTCTACAAACAAGAGAAGCTATGAGACTACTGGTTAGATGTCTACTGTGTATGACGATTTTTGCTTCTGGATTTGTAGCGATAATATTTAATAGATAACGTACAAAATCCAATCCAAATATTGGATATGTTTTGTCGAAAAGATCGAGTGTTCTAAAACTTTCTGTTTCGAAACCTTCTACATCTGTAGAGTATCTTTTCGCTGAACCAAAGACGCTTAATATCTTTAGATCATAATTTTTTAGTCCCAGAAGTAATGAATGAGCCATATTTTCTAGCCCACCGACTCTGGGGGAGAAATAATGGGAGATATTAATCAGATCGTATTTCGCTTTTGGCAGATTTTTATTTTTCATTGGGCAGATTACCTAAATAACAAGAAATTATCACTTATTTTATATACATTTTTATTTAATCGTTTTTGATCCTCAACAAGAGAGGAAACAGCTTGGATATCAATATTAGCATTATTTAAAGGTAGTGAGTACATATTATATAGCCATCCCTTATCTTCATTTGCAACACTAGAGAAAATTCTTCCTGAGTAGAGGAATTCTATATTTGTAGTCCCTTTGGGTACTCCAGGTGAAATTAAGAGAGATTCATAGGTATCAGGATTAGGTGCTATCAAATAGTTCAAAAGATTTTGCCTTGTCTTCAGTTGCATATATTGTGCTTGTACAGTTGGGACATTAGCTAATGATTCAATCATTAACTGGGTATATGGATCTGAAATTATGACAGTATTTGGGGTGGGAGGATTTATTTTGAGATAGTCAATAATGGCTCTATCCTTCTCTACAAATGCTGAGACTGTTCCATTATCTTGTGTATAGAATTTAAGATAATTTTTATATTGTACAAAGTAGCCAATGCCACATATTACAATTAGTGCTGAAGCTATAAACCCTTTCATTAAAAACTTAAATTGTAGAGATTGTAAAAATTCTATGGTTAAAATAGTGGCATAGAGCCCAGAGAGTAAAAGGAATTTGTTTGCATACGTAGGTGCAAGAAAATAGCAGATAAGGCCAATCATCAAAAATGAAAAAGGTATGAGAAAAGCTTGGTTGAATTTTCTTTTGAATATTCCAATGATGATAGCTAGTACAGCTATTAGGCTAAGTGAGCCTAGTACGTTCCAGATAACTTGCAAATTATCTGGGAAATAGGAATTTGTAAAACTACCAATAGTAGCCAATGTATCTGTTTGTACAAATTTTTCAATACTAAACCCTGCTATATTTACAAAACCAAAGAAAATGCAAGAAATTAAGAGTATGAGTGTATAAGAAAGAGCACCCTTTTTTGTATGAATATTTTCAATAATTATTCTTTTTCCAATTAACAATACAGCTAAGAAAGCCCCTATTATGAAATGTGTAGAAAACAAAAGGATAGCTGCTAATGCGAGTTTCCACCAAGAAAGCCTTTGCTCTTTTACAATCATTAGGAATAATAGTATTGCAAATGTTTGTGGTATAAAGAACACGAATTCATATGCCCCGGTTACGAATATTAGAAGAGTAACAGCCACGCCAACCTGTGACCAAATAGTGCTGGAGGTAAATTTCTTAAAAATAGCGTAGATAGGTATGCTAGCAATAATCGGGAAAATGATGTCTAACACATAGAAAGCTTTAAGGGGATCTATTTGAAGGAAAGTTGTAATATTTCCCAAGATTATATGATAGAAGGTTGTATATCCTGTTTGTAAAAATAGCCCTGAGCATTGGTTTGAGGTTATGCACAGTATGTTATCTAAGAACATCCTGTTGGGAACCGTAAGGTGTTGGAAGTAATCTAACGCCACTACTGAGTTTGGTTGTCGAATAAGGATAAATGTGAACAATACTATCAATATTGCGGGAATAATTCCCATGATTAAGTCCTTTATAACTCCTTCGGACATATCTTCCCGTTTTTGGTTTTTAAAGATAAATATTAGGAATAGAATATTCCATAGAACAAGAGTAAAGACAGTTGCTAATGGTAGTACCTCTTTGAAGGAAACCCCTAAAGCTTGCCCTATCCCCCACGCTATTAGGAACTGTATAGGGTAATATATAAAACAAAGAGCGGAACTCAGTCCTATCATCTTTGCTTTGAAAATGACCGATGATAGCAGATTTGGCAGAGTAAGAATTGTGAAGATCAGATAGCCAATAAATACATAGTTAGTGCTAAATGCCCCAATTCCTTTTGTCAGAGCATTGACTAATAGATAAATGATTAATCCTAAATTTGTTGCTATAGCTATTAAGTCAAACATAGTTATTTACAATATATATCTATATAGAATCTAAAAGTCTCAAGGAGCTGATATTTTTGAGAAAATATTATAGACTGACTGTTTTCAGAAATTTTGTATTCTATCGTTGTATTGGGAATTGTGACAGTGCATCCTTTATCCTCGAAAATAATATCTTTATTGTTGTCGTTAAATGTTACTTTGTTTGAATAATCTACCTGTATGTTGTACTTCTGGTTCTCGGTGTATGTATATTTGGTATTTGCACTAATCTCAACGAGAATTCTAGTTTGATCTATTGGATTTACCTTTACTACCCTACTATTTTCATTGCTCTGAACGTTTTCAGAATAGGCATTGATTGTAGAAATACTGTTTTGAAAAGAAGAGCTTTTTTGAATTGAGGTAAGAGATTCAAAAGGTTTCGTATCTACATCTTTACCATCTGAAATATGGTCATTTTTCGAAGTCATTTCTAAGTACTCTCCATTAGAGAGTTGAATGATGAGACTTTGTTTTTTGTTTATGATTTGAAAATTTTTATCCTGGGTATATGAATAATAGCTCTTTACAGAGATTATTACCGAAAGGATAAGGACTATGATTGTGAGCAGTTTAATATAGAAGTTTTTCATCTATATTAAATATATAGATATTTAATGGAAATGAAAAGAATATATATTGGAAGATTTTTTTTTATGGTACTATGGTGCGGTTCTTGTCTCTTACGAGAAGGAACCGCACCAATGCGGGGAGGGTTTATCTCTTACGAGAAAAAATCTCACCCAACGGCGGTTATTTTTCAATGATTACAGGCATAGATCCAATATACTTGAGATCTTGCGAAATCACTGTCGTTTGTTAGTGCCGGAAGTGCATTGGGATAGGTATGAAATTCATCAATTTGTTTGTAGCTGATGCTTTCACCTTCATGGTAAATGAAGAAGTCACAGGTTTTTACTCCCGTGTGCTTGTACCCAATCGTTGTTGTTCCAGCAGGAACGATCTTCGTTGTACACGAAGGAAGGTCCGTGCAGGAGTACTCCTCAAGATATGTATCGCCGTCATTGACATTGATACTTTCAGAGGTACCGTTGCTTTCTGCTGTTGAAGTCTCAGGCTGCCACCATGGCCAATGCCAATCACACGCAGTGAGAGTTCCTAACAGAAGCATTACGGTTAAAACTAATCCGAGCAATTTACTTGTTTTCATGGTTTCCTTCTCCTTATAAGTAGGACGTTCTATAGAATAGAATTGATTTTGGGATTGAGATACGGTATTGCGTGTTACACAAAACATACATATATGTATATATATTATGTGTAACACACATAGCCTAAATCAAACCCTCATCAAAGGATTACCAGAAAATAACCACCAATACTTGTAAAAATGGATTATAAATAATCACATATAATACAAGTTATTTTAAAGAACTTGTCTCATAAAAGAGACATAAAAAAGATAGGGGTATCTCTCTCTATGTGCCTTCTATACATATGCGAATTATTTTCAATGAACAGGATTTGTTAGGATGCAGGAGGAAGTTACCTTCCTCCCTTTCCTATTCTTTTAATCTATCTTCTTGTTAAGATATTTTGAAACTAATATAAATCCTAAACCAGCTACATAGGTAATAATAGCTACAATATCAAACATAATAGCATCTGCTAAACCAGTATCTTCTGGTATATATGGTTGATAAGGAGTATTACTATCTGCGGCTAATACAGGAGATCTAAGAATTCCAAGAATCAAAATAGTCAAGATAGGTATAAAGAAGAGTTTGAATGTCTTCTTATTCATGATTAGTTTTAAAGAACATAATTTAACTATGATATATTATACCCCATAGTGTAAGATTGCGCAACCTACCCCAAAGAAGGGAGTTAGATTAATTGATGAAAAGGAGTTCTTTCCTTAAGCAAAGCAATTCTTTCCTTCAAAGGTTTTTTATCAGTGCAGAAAGTTGCAATGTTATATGGTATGAGTAATGCTGTGGGAATTGTTGATTGCCATACTGGTATCGGTGTTCTCTCTTGTATTGTTCCACTACGTAACGAACGAAGTAAGGAAATCAACCTATTATTCCCATCTATCATATGCCCAGTTGTGTATGGAAGCAGAAGCTGATTCCTAAGTATGAAAAGTGGATAATCTTCTCCTATCTGTTGATTGTATATGACCAGATTGGATAAAGTATCCGAGATGTTATTTATTCTATTGAGTTGTTCTGAGGGTAAGTAATTTTTAATTGTATCCCAATGCTTAGCTACTTCACTTGCTTGGGATGTCCCTGTTTGTTTCCATATATCGTAAGAGAACTCCCCTGGGTTTCCAACATAGAGTTGTAAATCATCAAGATTCATTAGGGTCCCAACAGGAATCTCTGTTTTCTCCCAATTCTCTCTTGCCATCTCTCCTGCTATTGGGAAACGAAAATCTTCTCCACCACGGTTTACCTTTTCTTCTTGAATTCGTGAATAGTCTTCTTTAGCATTATCTATTGTATCCATGGGCTAATTTATTCTATGCAAATATCTAAATACACGAATTGGAGAATTATACATTCTACATGTATATAGAATTAAATCGGCATCATAGTCTGTTACCTGCGAATTATCTTCAGATTTATATATGACATATTCATAAAATCTTTGATTCCAGATTATTTGTACTGTATCCCCTACTTTTGTTTTTGGTAAATAAAAGAAAGAACTTGTTTTTCTAAACTCTGCAGACCAATATATATATCCAAACCGATGTGCGGCTATTATAGTAGGAAGTTTTGCAATTTTTTCTTCAGGGTTTCCCCAATCTGTTGCTCGCCAGATTCCTTTCTTGAGAGCTTCTTCTGCATTCGCATTTTCTATTATGCTAGAGTTTACCCCAATTGATGTTATTATGATTGTGTTCGTGGCAGATAGAGAAGGATCGAGAGGCGGAAGTGTAGAAACGGTGTTGTTGTTTTCTTGCTCGGTTGTATCAATAGGAATGATTGTAGTTAATGATTGTAATTCTTGTTGTGAAGCTTGCTTATTTATGGAATACCAAATCTGAGGATAGAAAGTTATTGCAACAATACAAAAAGCTACGAAGATTAAAAAAATACCAATAAGGTTGTAGATTTTGGAGAGTCTCTCGATAAAACCTAGTTTTGGAGTATTCTTCATTGTATGTTTATTAATTAAAACTAATTTTTACTTTCTAAATATACCTCTAAAATCATACCACTATCATGCATCTCTTGTGCATTACTTACCCCAATATATCTGTAATGCCAACTCTCATAGCTATATCCTGTGGTACTCTCATATCCACTAGGATAACTGATAACAAAACCATACTTCCATGCGTTAGAAGCTAACCAGGCTGCAGCCCTAGTGGTATAGAAGCTCCCACCTAAACCATCAGATACTTCACTACTACTAAAGTCTACGGCAGTACCTAATTGATGCTGACTATGCCCTGCTCGTGCTGATATTTTATCTGCTCCATCTATTCCGTTTATACTCACCCAATAGTTATATGTACTAACCTGTGTACTGTAGGAACGATATGCAGATACAATACTTAAATCAATGGAATCTGCTTTAGAAGCATTAACTAAATTCTTCAAGTCATTAATCAAAATACTTCTAAGGTAATAGCTACTTCCTCTCCTTATGCCAGAATTACTTGCTAATACTAAATCAGAAGGAGCATATGATTGTGGTAACTTGTATTCTTTGTTTACTAGTACTAATAGATCATTCCCATTTCTTGTGGCTGTCATAATATTGGTTGGATAAGTCCACCATCTCGCGGAGCTAGAGGAAGGCACTACAGATGGCTTAACCCAAGCATCTTGTGTGTATTCAACCATCTGTTGATTAACTGTTAGTGTTCTTTGATTTTCATAATCAACTTGCATTAGCTGGCCAGAATCAGGAGAGACCCTCAGTGTGGTTGCTAAAAAGGCTATTATTGAGACAAATACTGTTTTCATTCCACCATTATATCCTAAAAATATTACAAGGTGTGGATATCATATTTTAGGTCATGAACTATATTTCCAAACAGGTATACTTAGAATATATAAATTGTTAGGAGAGGAATTATGAATATCAACATCATGGATATTAACAAGATGGCTCTTAACATGGAAAAGATGAATGTTAAGTTGGAGCATCTCATTAAGCAATTGGAGAAGAACAAAGTTAAGTATCCAATTGGGTTAACATATGATCAACAATATCAAGAGATTACTTCCCTCGTTGAGAAAGGTGCTGTAAAGGAGTTTAAAATTGTAAGGATTTTGTAAGATTTAACATTTACAATATATATATGCTGACCAAAGTGGACTTAAAGAAAATTGAAGAACTATTACAGCCGAAGTTTGACCATATAGAACTAAGGTTGGATGAACATGATAAAAGGTTTGAGGCTATTGAGAAAAAGCTTGAGGAACATGATAAGAAATTTTTAGAGATAGAAAAAAGGCTTGATAATATTGTTGAAGTAGTTGCGCTTCACACTACCTTGTTAAAAGACATAAATCTCAGACTTATATCTGTAGAAGGTAATGTAGAAAGAATGAGCCTTTCAATTGAGAATATTTGGTCTAAGCTAAGTCTTCTCTCTGCAAAGATAAAAGTCCAAGAAGATAAAACCAATACATTTAATATGCTTTTAGATAAAGGCGGGAATCAATATAAATAGCTTTCTATACTTTAGAGTAAAGCTACTGTAGCTACCCTATCATCACTACCAATATTCATAATCTTTACACCTGAAGTCTGTCTTCCAAGTTTTGGAACTGTTTTGAGTTCTGAACGTATGACCTTAGACTTCTCAGATATGACAACAATCTCCTCTTGTTCTGGTTCTATTATCCTTGCAGTAGATATCTTTCCAGTCTTAGGAGTTACTCTAAATGTAAATACTCCAGTACCACCTCTCTTCTGGGTTGGATATTCTTTAAGAACAGACATTTTCCCAAAGCCATTCTCTGAAAGAGTCAATACCATCATATCGTTGTTTTTAACTATACCCATACCTGCTACGCAATCGGTAGCCGATTTAAATTTGATAGCTGTAACACCTCTTGTATTTCTGCCCATTGGTCTAACATCGGATTCCTTAAATCTTACGGATTTTCCATCTGCAGTTACAATTAAGACTTCGTCTTCCCCTGTAGTTGGTTTTACCCATGCTAATTGATCACCATTTTCTAATTTAATTGCAGTTAGTCCATTGGCTCTGATCTTAGCGAATTCTGAAAGCTCTGTTTTTTTGATGATGCCTTTTTCAGTTACCATTAAGAAATATTTGTAAGCAATAGTTTCTCCACTTGTCTGTTGTTCTTTAATCTTACCTTTAGGATCTCTAGTCAAAACGGAAGTTATAATCTCCTCTGGTTCTAATTGGACTAGGTTTACTAGTGGTAAACCTTTTGCAGTTCTACCATATTCAGGGATTTCAAAAATTCTTAGATTGAATACTTTTCCTTTGTTTGTGAAGAGTAGAAGTTCATCATGGGTATTACATAGGAAGGCATGCTCTATAAAGTCGCCTTCTTTAGTATCTCCGCCGGAGACACCCTTTCCACCTCGTTTTTGAGCTTTGTATGTATCTGGTGTCAATCTCTTGATATATCCAGTATGTGTAATGGTAACTAACATATCTTCAGATGCGACCATATCTTCTTCAGAAATTTCATTTACCTTGCCTTTTACTACTTTAGATCTTCTGTCATCTCCATACTTTTCTTTAACTTCATCTAAATCAGTACTGATAATTTCAAGAATTCTAGCAGGATTCTCCAAGATATCATTGTATGTCTTAATATTCTCTTGTAATTCATTGTATTCATTCTGTAATTTCATCTTTTCCAAAGCAGCTAATCTTCTTAGTTGCATATCCAAAATTGCTTGTGCTTGTACTTCTGTAAACTTGAATTTATCCATCAAGTTAGTCTTTGCAGTTTCCTGAGTCTTTGAGCCACGGATAGTTGCAATTACTTCGTCCAACATATCTAATGCTTTGAGTAAGCCTTCTAAGATATGTGCTCTGAATCTAGCTTCTGCCAAATCAAATTCATATCTTCGAATGGTTACTGTTATTCTGAAAGAGATGAAGAGCTCCAGGATTCTCTTTAATGGTAATGTCTTTGGCTGTTGGTCTACCAATGCAATCATGTTTGCATTGAATACCTTCTGCATTTCAGTATATTTGTAGAGTTTGTTTAATACTGCTTTAGGTTGAGACTCTCGCTTTAATACAATTACTACTCTCATTCCTTCCCTACTTGATTCATCTCTAATATCTGCAATACCTTCTAGTTTCTTTTCTTTAACTAAATCTGCCATCTTTTCGATCATATGTGCCTTGTTTACCTGGAATGGAATCTCTGTGATGACAATATTGAATCTTCCTTGATTGCCTTCTACAATTGTAGCCTTTGCTCTTTGTAATATTCTTCCTCTACCAGTGGCATATGCATTTAAGATTTCATTTTGGTCATAGATTGTTCCACCTGTTGGGAAATCAGGGCCAGGGATAATTTCGATTAGATCCAATGGCGTAATTTCAGATTTAAATTCTGGATATAGGGAATTGTTTTCTGTAGCTATCTTTTCTCTTAATTCCTTAATCTTGATGGGATATTCTAAATCATTAGTATCTACATAGTTCTCTAAGTAATCCTCGGGCTTGGAGTTCAATGTTCTTGGTATGATTTCTTTTGACTCTTTGTCTCTTCTTAATTGATTGTATACAGCATTTCCTTCCCAACTGTTTCCCAGCTTAATCATCGCTTGAAGTGCATTGATTAACTCTCGAAGATTGTGAGGAGGCATTTTCGTTGCCATACCTACTGCGATTCCATCTCCACCATTAGCTAAAACATTTGGGAATGCGGCTGGTAATACGGATGGTTCCAATCTGGTTCCATCATAGTTTGGTACAAATGTAACTGTACCCTTTCCTAAATCTCGAAGTAAGTCCATGGTTATCTTTCCCATTCTAGCCTCGGTGTATCTCATTGCTGCTGCAGTATCTCCGTCGATTGAACCGAAGTTTCCTTGCCCATCAATTAGAAGATATCTAGTAGAAAAGTCTTGAGCTAATTTTACTAAGGTAGGATAGATTACGGCCTCTCCGTGAGGATGGTAGTTACCTGATGTATCACCTGCTATTTTCGCACATTTTCTGTAGTGTGCACTTGGTGTTAGAGCTAAGTCGTTCATAGCCACAAGTATTCTTCTTTGTGATGGTTTAAGACCATCTTTTACTTCTGGTAATGCACGAGAGACTATAACGGACATAGAGTAATCCAAGTAGTTGGATTTCATTTCATCTACAATTGATCGTTCAACAATCTCTCCTGGTTTGAATGAAAGATTGAAGTTGATCTCTCCATTATCATCTGCAGCTGTTGCATCTAATGGTGAGGTTTCTTCTGTGTTAGGAGTCTCCTCTGTTACAGATGTATCCTCAGCAAGCTCAATTATTTTTTCTTTTTGCTCTTCGTCTGTCATTATGGTGTTGTTTAAATATCTAAGTTAGCCTTCGTAGCATAGGTCTGTATGAATCTTCTTCTAGGAGGGACCTCATTGCCCATTAACATTTCAAATGTCTTCTCTGCATCTTCAGCATCTTCGATATGTACTCTTTTCAATACTCTAAGTGCAGGATTCATAGTAGTTTCCCATAGTTGGTCGGGATTCATTTCTCCCAAACCTTTAAATCGATTGGCAATTGGGTTCTTTCCTTCTTCCTTAGCTTCTTTAACAAATGCATCTTTTTCTGCATCATTAAGTAAGTAATATTTCTTCTTTCCAATCTCTACTTTGTGTAGTGGAGGTTGTGCGACATACACATAGCCTTGTTCAATGAGAGGTCTGAAGAATCTAAATAGCAAAGTTAGTACCAAGTCAGTGATATGTAAACCATCAACGTCTGCGTCACTCATGATGATAATTTTGTGATATCTCAACTTTTTAACATCTAAACTGTCTCCAATACCAACACCTAAAGCGGTTGTTACATTATTGAACTCTTCATTGGTTAGTACTCTATCAACTCTATATTTGTGTGTATTCATAATCTTACCTCTTAAAGGAAGAATAGCTTGAGTATGTCTATCCCTACCCTGCTTAGCTGAGCCACCTGCTGAGTCTCCCTCTACTATGAATAGTTCACTTTCTGCAGGATCTTTACTACTACAATCAGCTAATTTGCCTGGTAAACTGGTAGATTCTAAAACACTCTTTCTAATCACTGCATCTCTTGCAGCCTTTGCTGCAGCTTTAGCTTTGTTAGAAAGCACTGCTTTCCCAATGATAGCTTTTGCTTCTGTTGGATGCTCTTCCAAATATGTAAGCAATTCATCTCTTACAACTTTTCCAACAATACTCTTAACCTCGGGGTTATTTAATTTGATTTTTGTTTGACCTTCAAATTGAGGATCTGGTACCTTAACTGAGATTATAGCGGTCAAACCTTCTCTTACATCATCTCCACTTAAGCCAGTATTCAGCCCTTTGAGCAATTCATTCTTTTGTGCATATGAATTGAGTGCACTGGTTAATGCTGTTCTAAAACCTACTAAGTGAGTACCGCCTTCTGGATTTATAATGTTGTTGGTATAGCATCTGACATCTTCTTCTAAACCATCTGTGTATTGCATAGCCACTTCTACTACGACATTCTCGTCTTCCTTATTCATGTAGAAGGGATCTGGACTGATTGGCTTCTCATCTACTACTAAGAATTGTACATATGATTTAATTCCATCTTCAAAGTACACGTCGTAGTTTTTATCCTTGACTCCTCTTGCATCCGTTATTGTTATTCTTAACCCTGCTGTTAAATATGCATGTTGTCTACAACTCTTTACAATCGTATGGAAATCAAAATCAATAGTTGAGAAAATCTCTTTGTCTGGTTTGAATGTATGTTCTGTTCCTGTTTCTTTAGCATCACCTATTTTCTCAACGGGAGCCATAGGTATTCCTCTTTCATATCTTTGCTGATACAGGCCTCCATCTTTTTTGACTTTTGTAACCATCCATTCAGAGAGAGCATTAGTACATTTCATACCTACACCGTGTAAGCCACCAGAGACTTTGTAAGCCCCTCCGTCAAATTTACCTCCAGCGTGGAGGTTGGTCATAACGGTTTCTAATGTGGATACCTTGGTTTCAGGATGCATTTCTACTGGTATACCTCTACCATTATCTCGAACTGTTAGAGAACCATCTTTGTTAAATGTTACCCAGATATGGGAACAATATCCGGCTAAGGCCTCGTCTACAGAGTTGTCTAAAATTTCGGTGAATATATGATGTAAACCAAATTTGTCGGTAGAACCAATGTACATAGCAGGCCTTTTTCTAACAGCTTCTAACCCTTTTAAAACTTGAATGTTAGATGCTCCATAATCACTTTGTTTGGTCATTATTTGTGTGGTTTCCGTAATTTAGTTTCCCGGTCAAAATACCCTATATTTTACCCTTTTTGAGGATAAATGTTAAGCATTTAAAAATAACAATAAGGCTTCTAAGACAAGCTTTTTATTACAATTGCTGTTTATCTTATTCCTAGTCTCTTGTATATATTTCAATTGCTCTGAAATAGCCTTAGAGCTATTTATATTATCATTTTTAATTTCATTTTCAAGCTCTACCCTAAAGTACTCTTCAATATCCGTGAGTAATTTGAGGCATTCTACCTTATCTTTTGAAATGCTGTCTACATATCCAAACTGTTCGACTAAATCTTGATCCAGAATTGGGGGCTTAACTTTTGTGGCTGCTTCCAACACACCTTGCTTTATATATATTGGCTTTGATCTTGAATATATAGTTGGTAGAACATTCTTTTCATTGTCTACACAGAGTATATATATTGTATCATCGCCACTCTCTTCCAATGTTTTCAAGAAGGAATTCTGAGCTTGGGTTGTGAGTTTTTCCGCTTCATATATGATAGCTATTTGTTTGGAAGCACCAAATGGCTTGAAGATCATTTCTTTTACAAAGTCTTTCACATCTTCGATACCAATACTGTTCTCTTCTCTTCTATCCAATATATGTATATCTGGAGTTTCTTGTATTGAGGTTATATCTTTTTCTAAGAGCGTTGAAACGAACTGGATAAGATGATCTGTCTGTTGCTTAGTATTTTTACTAATGAAGAGGTATGTCATAGCCTATTCTATCACACCAAGCCTGGCTAAGGCCTGGCTAAGGCCTGGCCTTGATTCAAAGGCTGTTCATAATTACAAAGGTTTGAACTATGTACGGCCTTTTTGTGTTTTGGACATTTAGAAAAGAAAACATATTCAAAAAGCTAATTGCATATTTAAAAAGAAGAGAAGAACGGTGGGAAAGGATAATGTGGTGATGAACTTTTCCTGAACGAAGGCCTGGCTAAAGCCAGGCATGTTGACTCTCTATACTGGTTATCATAAACTGAATAAAGTATTAGATTACAAACTGCCGCCAAATGATAACTAAAAGTTCGCTTTTAAAATACTTCCAAACAAAGGGATTAATAAACGAGGACGATTCAAGGAAAGTACTTGTTGAAAGAAGTCGTAGTCAAAAGAGCGAGGAAGCAATCATACGTGAGATGACCTTGGCAAATGAAGAACAGATAGCACAAGCTAAGTCCGAAATATTTGGAATCCCATATGTCAATTTAAAAGATGTGGAAATACAGGAGAGCATAATCTCTGAGGTTAGTGTTGATGCTTTGCAGAAATATCGAGCAGTACCTTTTGAGAGGAACCAGGATTCTGTAAAGATTGCCATGCAAGACCCATTTGATATCCAGGCAACCCAAGCCTTACAGAGAAAATATCCTGCAGGAACAAGAATTCTGGTATATATTACGACAGCAGAGAGTATTGGCTATATTTTGGATAGAAGAGTTGGAGAGACAATGAGCTCAGAGGTAACAGAGGCTTTAGAAGATGTTGAGATGCCAGTTACTGAAATTAATGAAGACCCCAATATTCTATCAAGCACAGATCTTTCAAGTGCTCCAATTGCAAGGATTGTAAATGCCATTCTTCAATATGCAGCAATATCTCAAGCTTCCGATATCCATATCGAACCAATGGAAAAGAAAACACGGGTAAGGTTTAGAATTAATGGTGTAATGACAGAGCGATTAGCTTTACCTTCGAATCTTAACCCAGCACTTGTGTCAAGAGTTAAGATTCTTTCAAATCTTAAAATTGATGAAAAACGTGTCCCTCAGGATGGAAGATTTCCAATAAAGGTGAATGGTGCGAAGATAGATCTTCGTGTTTCTACAATGCCTACGATATATGGTGAGAAGGTAGTTATGCGTCTTCTAGAATCTGACACCTCAAATGTCACATTGGAATCTACTGGAATGAGAGGTCACGCATACAAGGTGTATCTCGATGGTTTGGGAGTAACAAACGGTATTGTACTTGTCACTGGTCCTACCGGTAGTGGTAAAACTCGTACTTTGGCTTGTTCTTTGATGAAAGTAAATGACGCGAAGGTAAACATTATATCTCTGGAAAACCCTGTTGAAATCAGAGTCCCAGGAGTTACTCAAGTTCAGATTAATCCTGATGCTGGTCTAACATTTGCAACAGGGCTTCGATCTGTATTGAGACAAGACCCAGATGTAGTAATGGTAGGAGAAATCCGAGACCAAGAAACAGCACAACTTGCCGTGCAGGCTTCTCTTACGGGCCATTTAGTGCTTTCTACTTTGCACACAAACAGTGCTGCAGCAGCCATACCAAGACTTTTAGATATGGGTATAGAACCTTACCTACTCTCTTCCACAATTAGAACGGTTGCAGCTCAGAGATTGCCAAGAAAGATTTGTGAACATTGTGTGGAAGCGTATCCAGCATTACCAGAGGTGGTGAAAGATATTAAGGAGGAAATGAGCAGTGTTCCTGGATTTGATGTAATACAATACTTAACAAGAGTTGCTGCATCCCCAAATACTTCTGCAGATTTCAATTTCATACCAAGAAGCTCTGCTTTTAAAGCCCCAGAAATGGGACCAGATGGTCAACCAATTCTTTACCTCTATCGCGGTAAAGGATGCGACAAATGTGGAGGAACAGGATACTCAGGAAGAATAGGTATTTTCGAAGTGCTAGATATCACAGATAAGATAAGTAGGATGATGATGGAAACTGTGACGGACAAAGATATTGAGAAAGTCGCACAAGAGGAAGGAATGCTTACTATGACAGAAGATGGATACCTCAAGGCACTCGAGGGAATAACCACACTTGAAGAAGTAATGAGAGTGTCAAAAGAGTAAATTTTTGATATAACTAAAGAATGGATAATAATACTGCCCAAGATAACAATGTAAAATTCGGATATACCAATATTCCTACAGATACTCCGGTGGCTTCAACAATGCCCCAATCACCTATTGTACCTGCTCCTCCTGCGCCAACAACACAAGATATCTCTCAATTAAGTCAAAAGATAGAGGAAATTAATAAGACACCTGAGGTTGCCAAGGCTACGAATTCTTATGTCGCTCAACCAACCGAACTTCCCAATTTAGAGAAAGTTTCTCAAAGTGTCGGAATATTACCAGATGGACCCTCTCCTCTCCCCTCCTCAGATATGACATTAGATTCATTGGGAAGGTCCGGGAATAACCTAGATGATATTATGCCTGATTTTAAGAAACCTAAAGCAATGGATAGAGATCCAAAATCAGATAATTTAGCAAAACCTGTAGATCAAAAGCCCCTCGAGAATGAGGTTGCTGTTAATAATAGTACAAACCTCCCTAATTACTCGATTAATGGTACCAATAATTCAAAATATAAAATTGAAGACTTGTTGGGATTAACGATAAGCCGAAATGCATCGGACTTACATATTGCCGTAGGATATCCCCCTATTATAAGAATAGATGGAGAGTTAGAAGAAGTTGGAGATAGAATTCTTAACCCAGAGGATGCGGAAGAATTGATATTAAGTGTTCTCTCAGATGAAAAGAAAGAGCTTCTAGAAGTTAATAGAGAAGTTGATTTGGCATATACATATGAAGGTGCTAATAATGCAAGATTCAGAATCAATGCATACTATGCCATGAAGAACTTGAGTGCTGCATTCAGACTGATCCCATCACGAATTAGAACCATTGAGGAACTTATGCTTCCTCAGATGTATCATCAATTTACAAAACTAAAACAAGGTCTAGTACTTGTTACTGGTCCTACGGGGCATGGAAAAAGTACTACTTTAGCAAGTTTACTTGAAGATATTAACCGAACAAGATTCGCCCATATTGTAACTATTGAAGATCCAATTGAATATGTATTTGAAGGGAAGAAGTCTTTAATAGATCAAAGAGAGATGAATGATGATACTCATTCATGGGAAATAGCGCTTCGAAGTGCACTAAGACAAGATCCGGATGTTTTGCTTGTAGGAGAAATGAGAGATTATGAAACTATCTCTGCGACTATTACACTTGCTGAAACAGGTCATCTTGTATTTGCGACTTTACATACTAATAGTGCTTCTCAGACCATTGACCGTATCATTGATGTGTTCCCAGATAATCAACAGCCACAAGTAAGAGCTCAGTTAGCGAATATTCTGGAAGCAGTTGTTGCACAAAGATTAATTCCTCTCGAAAAAGGTGGCAGACGAGCTGTCTCTGAGATTATGATTAAAAATTCTGCAGTCGGAAACCTTATTAGAGAAGGAAAAACCAATCAGATTGATAACGTTATTAGAACAAGCTCTGACATAGGAATGATTTCTCTTGAGAAATCGCTTGTTAATCTCGTAAGAGAAGGTATCATTTCTGTCCAAAAGGCTCAGGAATATGCGGTATTCCCAGAAGAAGTTTTAAGATTATTAAAAAGTTAAAAAATGAAGAAATTTAAATACTCGGCAAGAGATGTAAAGGGAAAAGTTGTAACTGGAGAGGTTGAAGCAAGAGACTCTGAATCAGTCACAGATATATTGCATGATAGAGGATTGATTGTTGTGAGCATTAAAGAAGGAATGGGAATTGATTTCGAGAAATTGGCTGAGATAAATATTGGTGGGGTGCCAATGAAGGAGAAAGTTATCTTTATGCGTCAGATGTCTACAATGGTAGGTGCTGGCTTACCACTTACGCGAGCTTTGGAAATTATGGTACAACAGGCAGGAAATCCATTCTTCAAAAGAGTATTAAAAGAGGTATTGGCTTCTGTTCAATCAGGAAGATCTTTATCTGATTCTTTTAGAGCACAGGATGAAATATATGATGAGGTAACTTTGAATCTTATTGAGGCTGGCGAAGAAAGTGGAAATCTTGAAACTATCCTGGAAAGGCTTGCAACTGAATTAGAAGAGAAAAATAGTCTCTCAAGTAAGCTTAAATCTGCCATGATATACCCAATTATTATTTTAGTAGTTATTGTCGTCGTTGTAGTATTAATGATGATGGTTCTTATTCCTTCAATGGCAACAATATATAGCGATTTCGGAGCGGAGTTACCTTGGGTTACGAGAGTTCTTATGAGTATGAGCGATTTCTTCCTTAACTTCTGGTGGGCCGTATTGGTTGTTCTCGCAATCTTGATTATCGGAGGAAAATATTATTTAGATTCTGCAAAGGGAAAGAGAAATTGGGATAAATTGGTCTTGAAGATTCCTGTAGTTGGCGGAATTATAACCAAAATGCAATTATCACAATTTACAAGAATATTGGCATTATTGTTGGGAAGTGGTTTGTCAATTATAAAGGCTTTGGAGCTAACAGCATCATCGCTTAGCAATAGCATATTCAAAGATACGATCACAGAAGCAAAAACTGAGGTTGAGAAAGGTGGAGCATTGGCCCTACCTATTGCTCGAAGTGAATATTTTCCTCTACTCGTAAGCAGTATGATTGCAGTTGGTGAAGAGACAGGAGAGATAGATGCTGTGTTGACTAAGGTGTCCGAATATTACAAAGAAGAAGTTGATGTCGCGACTACAAATATGGCTTCTGTTTTAGAACCTGTATTCCTTATCATAATGGGACTAGCAATTGGATTTATAGCTTTAGGTGTTTATATGCCTATGTTCCAGCTATCTTCTGCAATCGGCTAATTCGTCATTGACAAGGTATAAAAAGTTTTGTAATCTTAACTTAGTTAAATTAATAACTGTCTAATCAAACATGAGAAAGAATCTCTATGAAGCATTCACATTAGTAGAAATGCTTATCGTTATGGGTATCCTTATAATCTTAATGGCGGTTGGTATTACTGCTGGTAGATTTGCTATCAATAGAGCTAATGATGTTGCTCATCAGAATGCTGTAGATCAGATTTATACTGGCTTACAAGCTTACTATACTGATAACAGAGAATTTCCTATTGGGACAGAGACCCCTGCTACAATGATTGCAGCTGCAGGAGTATTAGGACAATATTTGGATAATGGTGCATTTGATGGTGGAACAGCAGCAACATACTACTACATGGTTTCCACAGATCAACAGGTTGTCCTGGTTTGTGTAGCTAAGGGTGGTCTAGATGATGACAAAGAACTTGGATTCTATTGTAATGGAAACGGATTTGGAGCTACAGAAGTTGCAGGTGGTGCAATAACTTCAAAAGATGTAGCATTTGGCACAGGAGCTGATTATACATACATTAGTACTCCATCTACAGGGATCACAAGCTCTGATTGGGATGGTAATGCATGGAACTAATAGCATTTTAATGTGATTTAAAACCCCTCCTTGCGAGGGGTTTTTTATTTTTACTAACAGTATATAATTGAATCATGATTATCTTTTATATTTGCATATTCTTTATTGGTGCAGCATTAGCTAGCTTTATTAATGCAACGCTCTATCGAATCGAAAAGGAATTTAAATGGAAAGCGCTACTAACTCAAAACTCTCATTGTGAAGAATGCGAACACCCACTCTCTTGGATAGATTTGCTTCCTGTATTAGGGTTTTTAATTAACAAGGGAAGATGTAGATATTGTAATTCAAAAGTTAATATTTATTATCCGATATCTGAGTTTATACTAGGGACAATCTTCCTCTTATTCTTCCTCTATACAGTCCCTTTCTATATGTACATTGTAATCCTTTTTCTTTTCATCTTAAGCACCTACGATATTAAAGAATTTGGAATACCAAAAGATTTGACGCATATATTTCTGGCCTTATGTTTACTAATCTTCCTATTTACTTTTGATATAACAAAGATTTATTTTCCAATAGCGATTGGAATATTTCTAATTCTTCTTAATATCTTTAAAAAATCATTTGGATTAGGAGATATTTTAATTATCCTTGGGCTTGGGGTGCTAATCAATAAGGAACAATTTATTGTCTTTTTCTGGCTTTCGATAATCATAGCCCTACTCTATTCACTTATCCTTATACTTAGGAAAAAGATAAACATAAAAAATGCAAAAGTACCAATGGTACCATTTCTTAGTATCGCTTTTGTTATTTCCATAATATATGGTGAGTTTCTCTGGAATCATATTCTTAAATTACTGCAAATGTGATAGATTAAATCATGATTAGAAGATACAAAGCTTTCACACTAGTTGAAATGTTAATTGTAATGGGCGTACTCATTGTACTACTCTCAATTGGCGTTATGGTTGGACGATTCGCTCTGCAAAAAGCCCAAGATGTTAAACATAAGGATGCTGCAAGGCTTTTGTATACAGCGTTAATTAAATACAAGAATACCAATGGTGCTTATCCTGCACTTGGAACATGCAGTGGGTGTATAGAGAGAGAGTTCTTTGCATATGCCATGGGCTATAATGGCACACCAAGTAACTATATATTAAAAGAATATGCCAATGAAGATGGAATATTTGATGGTGGAAGTAATGCGACCTACTACTATGCGGTAGATAGTATAGATCAAAGATTCGTAGTTGTTTGTGTGTCCCTAGGTGGCATAGATGATGAAAATGAGCGTGGCTTCTATTGCACTGGAGATGGCATTGGAATGTTACCCGAAATTAGTCCAATCACGGACAAAGATATTGGTGCCCAATCAACTGGTGATTCTTTGGCTATAACTGTAAAGAGCATGGATAACTCCGATTGGCGGACCGAAGATGGTTTCTCCTTGAACAATTGATACTAATCTCTTTCTATGTTAAATTAAACTGTTGAATTGTATACATACTGCCTTGAATTTAAAACTGCGAAAAACATATTCCGCCTATACCTTGATGGAACTCTTGATTGTAATGAGTATCTTCTCCATTCTTGGAGCTATGACATTTTCTGCATTTGGGAATTTACAAAATACTGTTAAGATGAACGAATATACGCTTACACTTGAGCAAGATGTAAGGTCGGTCCAAAGATCTGCAATGCTTTTGGAAAGATCTTCTGGAGAAAAATGGCTCTATGGATTAGGAATAGATTTTGGGGATTTAGAGAGCCATGATGATGGGGTTTATGCAGTATTTAAATGGTGCTCTCCTTTTGTTGACTATGGTGATATTCTTACGAAATCTAGCCTTCCTGCATATACACCTTCAAAATCGTTGGGTGCACCTACAGGGATAGGGAGTGAGTCAAATGGTTATTTGACTGTTACCTCCATTGGTAGCTCTTGCGGAACCAATGCAACTTCATCGTTAAGTATTGTGCCAGGGTATGACAAATCAACGACTACGCCTGTATCGGACATAACAATTACAGAAATAGATGGAAAAAAACCTAGATTTGTGGTCTTTGAATCTGTATCTGGAAGAACATTCTTCTATGATACTAATGGAGAGCTTCTAAATTACACGATTGAGGGAAAGTTGGAAACTGACCCGATGCCATTTGTCATTACAATAAATCCAAAAAGTGATGTTAATACAAAAATCATAACGATTGGAAATCTTTCAGGGAAAATAAATACAGAATCAGTACAATGAAAATAAATATTAAATCAAAATATGAAGGAATGGGTTTTGTTGAGGCCTTAATCGCCATTATGGTTGTTGGTGCCTCTTCTGTTGTGTTAATGCAGATAGCTGCGCGTACTCTTCAGGAAATGATCCAAAATGAAACTATAGATACGATGACTCAATATGCGGTTGAAGGTGCAACTATGGTACAGAATGTGGCAATGCGAGAGAAATTGTCTGGAGAAGATGTATTTCCTGATCAAATAGGAAGCAATGACAATTGTTATGTGATAGATAAAGATAGCGAAAATCAGTATGCTTTCAGAAAAACAGAACAAGGATATGTAACATACAATTTGGAGGACAGAGAAACATATAGATCTGCTGCTTTGGTCCCGGAGGACCAGGACGGTCTGTTCTTCCGAATATTTTGCATTGAGGATTATAGTTTAACAGAACAGTACGTTGTAGTGGAAGTAATAGTTGGTCAGACGACAGTCAATCCAGTAGAAGTAAATGGCGAAAGTATAACTAAAGGCTACAGTGTTAAGGATTATACATATTTTACAGTTGTTAACCTATGATAAACCTATTAAACAGAAAAGAAAAATATGAAGGTTTCAGTCTTGTTGAAATGTTAGTAACCATCGTAATTATGGGTGTAGTTATGATGACAGCCTCCTCTACTCTTACGACTTTGATTAAAATTTCTACGGTATCCAGTAATAAAACGAGAGTTAGATCTGAGAGTGAATTTGTATTAGAACTTGTGAGGCGAACTGTTCGAAACTCGAATCCGTCGGATGTATATGTATATAGCACGGTAGATTTAAGGAAATATGATCCGAATCAAAATACGGTAGTCGATAATGTAGCTTTTGATCCAACGATTAAGACGAGATATGCAACTTCTTTGATTGAAAATGAAGTCGGAAATGAGATTCATTTTCGTCCATATGGATATGAAAGTTGGATTTGTATAGCATATTTCTCTTCAACGGAAGATGACACAGTTGGATATATCCTAAAAACATCTGCGCAAGATCTTTTAGATAAGCAGGAAACATGTTTTGATGAAACAGCGAGTAGATATGTGATACCTTTGAATTCAGAAGTTGTAAATGTTAAGAGTTTTGAGATTGCATATACAATGCTAAAAGATTCTAATTACTTAATTCGATTTGACATTGAAGCAGAACCTACACAGTGGTATTTAGCAGCTGGAGCTCCGGTGAAGAAAATAGTACATAGGCAGGCGGTGGTTTCAACAGAAGGAATAGTATGGTAGAAAGGCAAAATATAGATATTTGATATAGGTACTTAACATACAGTTAAGAAATTGCTTATACTGTATGCATGTATATATGTATTCTAATTTAATTACTTAAATATATGGCAAAAACAATATTAATAGTTGAAGATGATAAGCAGCTTTTAGATTCATATAAGGAACTTGTAGAAACCGCTGGATACGTTTGTTTAACTGCAAGCGACGGATATCACGGTTTAGACGTAATGGCTCAGCAGATGGGCACTGTAGAGCTTGTATTGCTTGATTTAATGATGCCTGGCGTTGACGGATTGGAAGTATTAAGAGCCGTAAAAGCGAATTCTGAAAAATATGGTAATCTTCCTGTAATTGTACTTACAAATATGACAAGTGATGCCGTTATAAAAGAGGCATTTGACCTTGGAGCATCATCATACCTTGTAAAAACAGACATAGATTATGCGGGTTTGATTAAAGAACTGAATAAGTATTTAGGAGAATAGAGATTTTTGTTATTATATATAAATATTAAAGTTAAACTTAGAAGAAACTGCTCAATATGGCTAAGCTGCCCGATCATGTAGGTATAGATTTTGGGACTCATTCAGTGAAAGCTGTTGAGTTAAAAAACATATCATCTGACTTTCCAGAGCTTGTAAATCTTGGATCTCAAATCACTCCAAGAGGAGTAATCAATAGTGAGGATAAAGCCGATCAAACTAAACTCTCGGATGTATTAAAGAAGCTTTATGATTCCTCAAAGATTAGAAATAAATCTGTAGTAATGGCCTTACCAGAATTCTCAGTATTTACAAGATTCTTGGAATTCCCAGGTGTAAAACTTGAAGAACTCAAAGATGCTGTTTACTTTGAAGCAAAACAATATATTCCAATGCCTCTTGATGAAGTACAACTTAGTTACATCACTATTGGGTTTAACCAGGCCAAGAATGCGCCAAGAGTACTTCTCGTCGCTGCACCTCGTAAAATTATCGATATCTATATCAATGTCGCTATGAATGCAGGATTAGAACTTGCAGCAATAGAGACTGAATCTGTCGCAATGGGAAGAGCAATGTACCGTGCTACTAAGAAAAAAGACCTAGTTATGCTTGATTTTGGTGCAAATAGTACGGATATGAGTATTCTTTCAGAGGGCTATTTGGTCTTTTCGCAAAGCATAGCAATTGGTTCTGATTCTTTAACACAATCAATTGTGAATAAATTCAATTTTGAATATTCCAGAGCGGAAGAATTTAAGCGAAACTATGGTGTTGTAGAAAATGTCTTAGAAGGCAAAATCTACAATGTTCTCTCCCCTATCGTTGAATCCATATTGGTTGAGGTAAGAAGAGGAATAGAGTTCTACAAAAATAAAACATTAGTAGCTGCTCCCATGGACTATATCCTTAACGGTGATGGTGCTCTACTTCCTGGATTAATGGAGTATGTGGCAAAAAGTTTGGGTGTTAATGTCTCTATTGCTACACCATGGAATGCTGTAAAAGTTGATAATAAATTTAAAGATATAATAACAAAGAGTGGCCCATCATACTCTGTTGCTATTGGGCTTGCATTAAAAGATGAATAAACAAGAACCGGAAATAAAAACTCAAGAAGCGAAGGTTGTGGATCAAAAAGTCCCTGCTAAGACTGATACTCAGGCTAAAGCTCCTGTTGCTCCTAGAGAATCTGCGCCAAAACCAGGATACGAAAACATCATGGCAGAGGCGGGTGTTAATCTTATCCCTACTCTATCTAAGGAAGAAGTAGTTGTCGCTGAAAAAAAGAAGAAGCTCAATGTTGGATCCATAACAAGTCTTTTGATTCTAGTCGTCGTATCAATACTGATCGTAGGATTTAATATTGTTTCAAGAATGGCTCTTAACAATGAAAAAGACAAGCTTAAAATATATGAGGCTAAGCTAACAAAGATGACACAAAAGATGATATCTAGTAATGAGATTACTGAAAGAGTTAAGTTGTATGACAAAGTTCTTGGTGAGGCATATTCGCCAAAGAGTGTTGTCGATTATCTAAATACGGTTGCAAATAAGAGTGGAACCTCAAAGATTACCAAGTTTTCTGTAGGAAATGATTTATCCTTTGCGATAGAAGGAAATTCCTCGGATATGGAAAATGTTTCAAAGTTTTGGTACTTACTTAGCAATGATCCCAAGATGGACACAGTTACACTCCAAAGTGTTGGGAATGGGAATAATTACGTTAGGTTTACCTTTAAGGGGAAATTGATAATGAAAGAGTTTTTAAGTTCTACTAATTAAACAATGCCAATAGTTACAAATGCTGTAAATGCAGATAAAACAAAAAAAGAGATCGAAGCTATCAGCGAAAGAGTTAAGAAAACTCGACTGAAAGTAACGGATATCATAATCCCAATTTTAGTTGTGGTTGTTCTTGTTATATTAGGTGTATTTGTATTTGTTCCAATGATCCAGAAGGCAATATCATTTCAGTCTGAGCATGCAGAAGTTATTAATAAGGAAAAACAGTTAAGTGATCTTGAAATGACCTTAAATTCTATGGATGAAGGTATTCTTCAGAGTGATTTGATTAATGCTCAAAAAGTTATTCCTAATACATTGAAGGTTTCTAGTTTTATGTACTATATAGACAACTTGGCATCCGAGAAAGGACTTACCTCTTCCGAGATTTCTGCTGGAGATATTAAAATCAATACACAAGGTGAGACGAGTGATGGGAATTATATTCTTGGAGTAAGTGGTCCATTGGCATACCAAGGGACATTAACTAATACATTAGACTTCCTCAACAGTTTGTATTCTGTTTCTCCATATATTATTACAATTGAAAATCTAGATTTAGAAGAATTGAACAATATCTGGGAGATAAGTCTGACTGTAACGGGATATTATGTACCTGTAGTTACAAGTAGTGTTGATATGTATTCAGCATTCACACCATATAGCAAATTCGCAGATATAGTTAGTGTATTTGAAAGTAAAGCGAGTCAGCTAGACTAGATTTCGTCCTCTAACATATTCTCTCCGTCTACAACAGGAACTTGTTCTTCTATTACATTGTGAGAAACCTCTGTCTCATCATGGTGACCGGCCTTATCGTCTTTGATTAATACCTTGACTCTCTTGTCATTTCTAATGGCATGAATAGTTATTAAATCTCGAATTGCATTAATAGTTCTACCCTTTCGTCCAATGACAACACCTTTATCATCTTCAGCAACATCTATGGTAAGAATAGTTAAACCAGGAAAATCTTGGCTTTCTTTTTCATCAATTACAACGTTATCTGGGTGATTTACGATTGACTTTACGATATGTTCTAGGAGCTCTTTCATTTATGTATTCAAAATAATTAAAATACTTTGAATTATTATACAACTATTTTTCCTCTTTTGTCTTCTTTTCAGTGCTTGGCTTTGTAGAGCCTCTTTTGAGGGCCTTAAGTAAGCCTAGCTTAACAAAATATTGAGCAATAGTGTCAGATGGCTGTGCTCCACTTTTGAGCCACTTAGCAGCTTCTTCCTTATCAACTTCAAATGTTGTTGGATTAGTTCTTGGATTGTAATATCCAATCTCAGCAATAGCTTTCCCATCTCTAGGTTTGCTGTCTTGCATGACAACAATCTTGTAATGTGGTTGAGCTCTTCTTCCTGTTCTTTTTAGTCTTATTTTTAACATAACGAGAATTCTATCAAATGAAATACATTAATTCAAGGGATTAGCTTGATTTTCTAACAAATTTACAGTTTCTTTCGCTGCAGCTTCTTCCGCTTTCTGTTTGCTAGAGCCAGTACCTGATGCAATTTGTTTATTATTTATCTTCAACGCAACAGTAAAGGTTTTATCATGATCTGGTCCATCTTGCTTTAAAACTTCATAGATTGGTGTAACTTTAAACTTGGCCTGAATTATTTCTTGAGCTTGAGTCTTTGGATCAATGAAGAGATTGTTCTCAACAATTCGATCGGCTTTCATTAGGAGTGTTCTTTCTATATATGTTTTACAAACATCAAAACCTTGGTCTTGATATATAGCTCCGAGTACGGCTTCAAAAGTATTCGCTAAGAGATAGTCTTTATCCCTACCGCCTGATTCTTTCTCGCCCTTTGACATTCTGAGGTATTCTCCTATCCCGAGATTCCTTGATTCTTCTGCTAGACTCTCTGTTCTAACTAATGCGGCACGGATATTGGTTAAATCACCTTCTGGTTTGTTGGGATATTCTTTGAAAAGATATGAAGATATGATTAATTCTAAAACTGCGTCTCCAAGAAACTCGATTCGTTCATTGTTCTGTAAAGAAACTTCCTTATGTTCATTTAGGTATGATCTGTGTGTAAGCGCAATATCTAAAAGACTTTTATCTTGAAATACGATACCTAATTTTTCTTCAATTGCTTCATAGTTATTCATCTTTTTTTGCTTGTTCATATATTGCTCCTAGTACCCCATTCACAAATTTTCCACTTGAATCTCCACCAAAATCCTTTGCTATTTCAATTGCTTCGTCTATTGCAACTTTTGGAGGAGTTATTTTCCCAATAAATCCTTCTAAAATAGCAATTCGAAGTATTTGTAAATCAACTAATTTCATCTGTGAGATTGGCCATTGAGGTGCATATTTGGTAATTAGATTGTCAATTTCTTCTCTTTGGTTATTTACGCCATCAACTATTCCATTTAAAAGGTCTGTGTTGTACTCTTCTATTTCATCTAATTCGGTTAAATGTTCAATTGGTACCTCTGCAACATCCTGATTTCCGCTGTTAAAATAGCTAGAGAAAAGTCTCTGCAATGCTAATATTCTTGCGAGATGTCTTGGGTCAGATGCTCTTTTCATATTTTATTAAGATTTTTTAGTTTCTTTTTTCTCTTTGTAGAATCCACATGATGGGCATGCAAAATGTTCTCGCTTTACGTTTCCACATTTAGAACATTTAGACATACCTGTTACTTTCAAGGCGTTGTGTGATCTTCTTTGTCCACGTACACTGCTTGAAATTTTTCTTTTTGGAAGTGCTCCCATTGCTTTAAATATTTATATTATCAATCTTGGATTATATTCGATATATAACTCTTTTTCAACAGCTATGTAATCCAACTCTCTCTTATGTTTATCTCGGCTCCTGATTTGAGGTTTCCTTCGATCATTTCTTTTGCGATTTCTCCCTCGATCCTATCTTGAATGTATCGCTTCATTGGTCTTGCTCCCATCCCAGGTTCATTTGATTTGTTGGCAATTAACATAGGGATTTGGTTATTCCATTTGATTATTATGCCTTTGTCAGCGAGTCTTTTCGCTAATTCCGCAAGTAAGAGATCTGCGATCTGAGTTAAGTTGTTAATATCATGTGGTGCAAATACAATTACTTTATCGAATCGATTCAGTAGCTCTGGTCTAAGATATTGCCTAAGTTCCATCAATGCTCTGTTTTTTGCTTCTCCCCAAAGGGACTCATCTTTTTCTAGGGCATCAAGAAGGATTTGGCTTCCAATATTACTTGTACATATGATTATGGTATTGGTGAAATCAACAGTTTCTCCAGCGGCACTTGTGAGTCTACCTTCGTCAAATATCTGTAAGAAGAGGTTGAGTATATCAGGATGCGCTTTTTCAATTTCATCAAAGAGTACTACTGTGTATGGGTTAGATTTGACTCTGTCAACTAGTGTAATTTGTGATTGTCCCATGATATTGGTTTGTGATGAGGATCCAAGAAATTTATCTATACTAGAGATATCTTGGTATTCAGACATGTCGACTCGGATAATGTCTTGTTTGTTTCCAAAGAATTCTTCTCCTACTACTTTTGCCAAGTATGTTTTACCAACACCTGTTGGGCCAATGAGCAAGAATGTCCCCATTGGCTTGTCGGGGTTCCTTACATCAGTTCTTGCTCTTCTGAGAGCCTCGGTGATGGCAATAACGGCCTCATCCTGTCCAATAATCTTTGATTTAATATTTTCCTCTAATTTCCTTAATCTATTACTCTCCTCTTGATCGACCTCCGTTATATTTATATTCTTCTGAATAGAGATCGCCTTTGACACATGTTCAGATGTAATCTTTTGAATATTGTTAGATTGTGCCCATGAGCAGGTTGCTTCTATTGTTTGTACTGCACTACTTGGTAACTTTCTATCTCTGATATACCTTTGCGCTAACTCTACAGAAGCTACCAATGCGGGGAAAGTAATGTAGCAAGAGAAGTTTGCTTCTAATTCTGCAACTTTAGTCTCCAATATCTTTAATGTGTCTGTTGTGCTAACTTCTTTTACCTCAATATTTGTAAAACTTTGTCTTAGAGACTCGTTACTGTAAAAATACTTTTTGTAATCTGCATAATTGATTGTACCGATTATCGGGAACTTACTGCCCATTATGTATGGAAGCAATATGCCCGCGATTGACTGACCTGATTCCTCCGCTTTGGCGGGTATTAATTCTTGCATCTCATCTATGTACAAAATTGTATTGCCAGCATTTCCAAGCTCTTCCATGGATTTAATAATTAACTGTTCCAGACTTTTCTCTCCTGATGATTGTGCGATTAATCCGTTGATATCTAATTGAACAACTCTTTTGTCTTTGAGTTGTATCGGAACGTCAGCTGTGTTAATTCTTTGTGCCACACCAAGTATGAGGCTTGATTTCCCTACTCCAGCTTCGCCAATTAGAAGCGCATTTTTGTTTGAAATTTTACCTAACACGGATACCAGATTTTCAATCTCTTCTTCATGTCCGATTCCAAAGACATCTCGGCTTCCTGCAACTACTTGAGTGAGGTCTTTACTGAAATGGCTTAATACAAATGTATACCCATATACCCATTGTTTAGCGATACCCCCTCTTTTAAAGTATGGAATTTTAATATCAAGGAAATTAGCTTTGCTTTTTCTGTATATGATTTTGTTGTTGTAAAGACAGATTTCTCTGAATATATCCATGGTGATATTTTGGGTTTGTAAGAATTTTTGCAAGTTGGGATATATTCGTGTTATGGCAAGGAAAACATGTTGTGGCTCTATCTCTCTACTCTCTGTTAGTAATGCTTCCTCGGCTGCATATGTTAAGAGGCTTCTGTAAGCAGTAATTGGATATTGTGGAAGTGTCTCTGCACTAATCTTAAAATTCTTTTCTAGCTCTTCCATGCTCATCTCAATGCCGGATCTTCTAATGAGTTGTTGGACTTCATAGTTCTCTGTTAACAGGTGCTTGAAGAGCTCGTAGATTGAGAATGTCTCTTTCTGTGTAAAGTTGCATAGCATCTCCAAGGTGTCCTGATTTGTGAAGTGAATAACTTCCAAATGAGCATATCTACCAAATTTGAATCCTGTTGCCCTAATTTCATCAAGTTCCTTTTGAGAAATCTTCTTTGCAATTGGTAGCTGTACAGGATGACTTTTTTCTTCATAGAAATCATGCCAGAGCATTATCACTCCAAGTATCGAAAAGCCAAACAGTACACTACTCCATTTGGATTCGAGTAGTTGAGAGATAATGGAGGTGCTTTCAAACAAATCCACATATTTAAATATGAATCCAATAGCTACAAATATCCCTGGCACGATGAAGACGTTTGCGAGGATTCGGAGAATGTCATGAGATTTTTTGTATCTCAAGAAGTTTTTGATGATTGAAGTGATTTGTTGTGTGGATATTGAGAAGAAGTGGTCTCGGGTAACTAGGAAGGTAGCTTCGTTTTCATTATCAAGTATGGGATATTTATTTTCGATGATGCCCACTTTTCCTGAGTCTTTTTTGTGATATCCGCATATTGTTTTTTGTTGCATTTCAAAGTCCAGTGCCATATTTACTTAATCAATGAAGTTATGATGAATGTTATTGTTGCGATTGGTAATATTAACCAAATGAGAATGACAGCTAAGTATGCAAAGAAAATCATGAGGAAGATGGAGGTTGCTATTGGAATGTACAGGAGGCGCATCACAATCCCGAAGAGAAAACCCATGGCCGTATAGTCCCTATGCCATGGTGTAAAGAATGTCTTAGCCAGAAGGCTTAGAGAGAGTTGATCATCTACAACGATGGCTAACCTATTTAGTAGTCTTAGATGCCATATTGGCATTTTGATATACCACCACTTCAGAAAATCTTGGAAAGAGTACAAAAGAATAGTCGTATATGAATCGACTTTGGTGCCTGTGAGTAATTGTTGTCCCGAGTTATCCGAGACTGTGTTTTTTACTTCCATTGTTTGGGCAGATTTTATCTGTTAGTTTAGTTTATTGTAAATCTTGCTTATGTGCAAGGTCTGTCCTAGGTCTGACCTTGTGGTAGAATATCCCTATGAATATATTCCAAACTATTAAACAAGAGAAAGGGTTCTTGGCTATGCTTTCCCCTATGGAGGATGTGACCGATACTGTTTTTAGGCAAATCCTATGTAAGATTGGTAAGCCAGATGTCTTTTTCACCGAATTTATGAATGTTGAAGGGTATTGCTCTGTTGGGAAAGATAGGGTTGATCATAGGGTACGGTTTAGTGAGATTGAACGTCCGATTGTCATACAGCTTTGGGGAAATATTCCTGAGGATTTTGCTAAGACTGTTAAAGAGCTAAAGGAGTTAAATCCTGATGGATTTGATATTAACATGGGATGTGCTGTCCGAAATGTTCTAAGTACTGGCGGTGGTTCTGCATTAATTAAGGAGCCTGACCTTGCGAAAGAGATAATCAAGGCAGTTAAGCAAGAGGCTGGTTGTATTCCAGTGAGTGTTAAAACTAGATTGGGTTATTCAATTGTTGATACTGAAAATTGGATTGGACTTTTATTGAACCAAGGTTTAGATATGCTTACAGTGCATGGAAGGATTGCTAAGGATAGCTATGCTATTCCTTCTAGATGGGATGAGATACAGAAGGTTGTTAAGATGAGGGACGAGATTTCCCCTACTACATTAATTATTGGTAATGGCGATATTACTTCTTCTAGGCAGGGTGAGGAATATGTAAAGACATATGGTACAGATGGATATATGGTTGGTAGAGGGATTTTAAATAATCCATGGATATTTAGTGGTAGAGAGGATATTCCTGAGGAAGAAAGATTTAATATATTGTTAGAACATGCGAAGTTGTTTAATGAGGTTTGGGGTGATACAAAGAATTTTAGTGTTATTAAGAAGTATATAAAGGCATATATTTCTGATTTTGAAGGGGCTAATGAATTAAGGCAGAGGTTGATGATGGTTAATAGTTATGAGGATTTAGTAAGTTTAATAAAGTAGAAATATGGAGCATGTGGCCATAGTGAATAAAGCTTGGAAACTCATACCCAAGATAATTAATGGTACAAAAACCATTGAAAGTAGATGGTATGTTAATAAAACCAAACCTTGGAATAGTATCAAAGTTGGAGAACGTGTATTTTTCAAAAATTCTGGGGAACCAATAACCGTTTCAGCTGTAGTATCAAAAGTATTACAGTTCGATAATCTAGATGAAACACAATTTAGAAATATAATGAAGGAATATGGTGATGGAATACAAGTAATTGAAAGAGAATATGATGAGTATTACCAATCTAAAAACTATTGTATCCTCGTCTTTTTAAAGGATGTAAAACAATTAGAAAAGCCTTTTAATATATCTAAGAAAGGTTTTGGAAGTGCATGTGCTTGGATGTGTGTAGATAATATTGAAAATATTAAGCTATGAGTGAATACCCAAAACAAACCTTCGCAGGTCATATTGATTTAAAAGATAATGAATATGAAGAATGTATCTTTGAAAAATGTAATATTAATGAGGAAGATATAAAGAACTGTGTATTTACAAACTGTACATTTAATAACTGTGAGATTAGTAATGTAAAAATTATTAATTCAAAGATAACGGATAGTACATTTAACAAATGCAAATTAATTGGTATTGAATGGAGTAAATTTGAATGTAGATTTGGATTTGCTAACAAATTTAATCAATGCTATATGCCCTACTCTGTTTTTGTAGAGATAGATATCGTAAAGAGTAACTTCATAGAATGTAATCTAACAGAATCATATTTCGAATATGTTAAGGCAAAGGGTGTTTCTTTTAGTAAATCAGAATTAAAAGGGGTTCAATTTCTAAAGTGTAATCTTTCTGATTGTGATTTTGTTGAAGCTAAGAATTATTTCTTTGATATACGAGAGAACAACTGTAAGAATGCAAAATTTACTAAAGAAGAGGTCGTATATCTGTTAAAAACGTTTGGGATAAAGATGGAATAGCACTTAAATCAATGATTCAAGCTTTTCTAATGTAATCTTGAATATGATATTAGGTTTTCCTCCAGCAGCTAACAATGTTTTACTAGAATCAAAACCATCCATAATATGAGTCTCTAATCTTGTAATATGTCCGAATGGTGGAACTCCACCAATGCTGTATCCCGTTATCTCCTTTACCTCATCAGCATTGGCCATTCTTCCTCCAATGTTTTCTAAATCTAATCTCTTATCCCCTGGTACTAGATATAAAACAAAATTGTTTCCTACTTTAGTTAACAAGGATTTAACAATATTGGAAACGGGAACATTATGAGTATTTGCAGCATCCTGTGCTGTACGAGTTGATTCATCTGTCTCTATTAGCTCAATATCTAGATTGTTTGTTCGGGTATATTCTTCAAAAAGATTCATAATCCGAATATAATACTATTCGTTAGAATTCTTGTACAGCATAGGTGTTCTCGCAAATATCTAGAGCCCCTCTTCTCTTAGAACTCTCATATATATTATCCTCGTTGTAATATTTTTTCTTTGTTTCCCAATATTCTTTTTCGGAGACCCAACTATGTTTACCACTTTCGGTATTCATTAGTTCTCCTGTTGGATTCTTTGCTACAGTTACAAAAAATATTTTATCTTCCATTAATTTACCATTCTCTGAAGTTATTACATGGTCGTGATATATCGTCTTAAGTGTTATATCCTTACAGTCTAACCCAGTCTCCTCAATGAGTTCTCTTCTTGCTGACTCTTGTATCTTCTCTCCAAATCTCATTTTCCCAGTAATGAATCCTTTATATCCATAGAATGGTTCTTTTGCTCTTTCCTGCATTAAGAGGTATTTAGTTCCCTTTATATATTTATATGCAATTACCATAACTGCTACTTTCGGTTGTTTTTCCATTTGAGCTTGATCAGTATCCATTCGATTGGCAAATTCTTTTCCTGTGCTTGTGAGGGAATAACCTCTCTCACCTTTTTTTACTAAATCAAGATCAACTAATGTATTAACATGGTATGAAAAATGGTCATTACTTAATCCTTTTATATTCAACTCACTAAACCTAGAATTAGGTTTAAAGAGCAGTTCCCTAAGTATGAGCATCTGAATTTGGTGTAAATCTTGCATATATATGAATGAATAATTTATATATCAGTATGATATATGGAATATCGCAGAGATTCTAGTGAAATTCACTTCACTTAAGAGTATAATCTGCCTTATGGAAAACGAGAAAAAAGACATAAAACAACCGAATATATTCAAGCTTTTATGGTTTATATACAAGCGATATTATCACGATATTAGATTTGCTTGGAAAATGTGGGCTTTATTCTTTACAGAATTTCTTACAAATTTGTATCCACTACTCCTAAGCTACATCATGGCTTTATTGGTAGATAGAAGTATTGCCGTTATAAAAAGTGGCGGAGGTCTTAACGAAATGATTCCAACAATTGCACTTTTAGGCGGAGTTGTATTGGTATGGATTTTTATAACCAACTTCCATCAGTATTTTGATGTAATCACAAATATGTGGGTAGCTTACTTAGATGACGAAGTATATCTAAGGAGATATCTTAAAATTGAACCACAGGCATATGAAGATCCAGAATTTGTGAATGATAAAAGCACTTTAAACTGGAACGGATATACCGTATACAATTCATTATACACAGCAATGTCTCTAATTGCGCTTGTTCCTGTTGTAATAATCTCTTTCTTCGCAATATTCAAGATCACCCCTCTTTTAGCTGTTTGTGCAATTGTTGCTTCGATACCTGCTGCATTGATTGTAAAAAAGTTTGGAAGAAAAGTCTGGGGTATATGGAATGATCGTGGAGAAGAAAAGATTAAATATTCGTCGTATAAGAATTCTATTTGGACAACGAGTTTTGAAAAATTCCAGGAGATCTTTGTCTTCAAATATGGTGATCATCTTCTTGATAAGGCAAAGGAGATAAATAAGAAATTTAGTGAGAAGTTACAAACTAACCATAAAAAAAGATACTTCTGGTCTACAGTTGCTTCGTTTGCATCAACAATCATATACATATTCGCGATTATTTATGCAATCAATATGGTTCTTCATGACCAAATATCTATAGGTATGCTGACATTTGTAATCGCATCATATCAAAAATTCAACAGTGATATATCAGGACTATTTTATGATGCATCCTGGATTTTAGGTAACAGGAAAGTTATTGAAAAATTCTATGCTATTCAAAACTGGCAAAACAAAATAGTTGGTGGAGAGGTTTTACTTCCAGAGAATAAGGAGGGAGTATCTCTTGAACTTAGAAATGTATGGTTCAAATATCCTAATACAAAAAAGTGGATATTGAAAAACTTAAATTTCAAGATTAACTCTGATGAGGATTTGGCAATTGTTGGAAAGAACGGTGCAGGAAAGACAACATTAATCAAATTAATATTGAGAATATATGACCCAATGAAAGGAGAAATTTGTATTAATGGTGTTAATATTAAGGAGCTTGATTTGGATAGCTATTATAAGAACGTAGGAATTCTTGCTCAGTCGTTTAACCAATTAAGCATCACAGCAAAAGACAATATCTTTGTTGGAAATGTTAATAAGAAGAGAACCAAGGTAAATCTTGAAACTGCTGCAAAGAATGCTGATATTCATGATGCTATTACAAAGCTTCCACTTGGATATGACACTTTTATATCTAGAGAAATAAAGGGTGGAGTTCAACTATCTGGTGGGCAATGGCAGAAGCTAGCAATTGCCAGAGCTTTCTATCGAGATGCTAAACTCTTGATTCTCGATGAACCTACAAGTGCAGTTGATGCTCTTTCTGAAGAAAAGATTTTTGATAGTATTAGAGAGAACGCAAAAAACAAAACGACACTTATTGTTTCTCATAGATTCGCTACAGTTAGAAAAGCAAGAAGAATTATTGTTATTGATAATGGTGAGGTAGTTGAAGATGGAAATCACGAATCATTGATAAAGAATGACGGTTTGTATTCTCAAATGTATAATACACAAGTAAATAAGGAATAATATTTAAATTATTTTTTTTATATATTATGAACATTATTCTCTTTCTCATAGGCCTTGTCTTTTTAGGTTTTGGAATATTTCAATTTCTAAAATCAAAGAAATTAGTTAGTAATGGTGTTACTTCGGCTGCAAAAATAATTGAGATAAGACAGAAGGAATCACAATCTCAGGATGATAATGGGTTTACTACTACATCCTATTCGTATGCTCCTGTATTCGAATTTGAAACAAAGAATGGTGAGAAATATACAGTAGAATCTAAACATGGATTTGCAAACAAGAACAAGTTTAAAGTTGGAGAGAGTGTTGAGATTATATATCTAGAAGAAAAACCTCAGGATGCAAGTATTAAGAAATTTGGAAGCCTATGGTCTCTTCCAATAATACTCATATTAGTGGGAGTGATGCTTGTCGTTGCAAGCTTTGTTTCTTAATAATCTGGACGATACAGGGATCGAACCTGTGACCTCCACAATGTCAATGTGATGCTCTAACCAGCTGAGCTAATCGTCCATATATTATTAAATAACTGTGTGTATTTTATCGTTTCTTATGAGAATTATCAATCAATTATGGTATAATATAAATAGTATATAAGGTGGTAAGATTTCTATCTTAGATGATGTTATGTCCCTAAAGACTTAAACATGAGACACCTTATATATCTAAATCTTTTTCATTTTGAATTAAATCGGAGGCGCTTTTAATTCCTGGAATATTCCTTAGATCTGTTATTGGTTGTTTCTTTTGTTTGAAAATGTTTCGTATATATTCAGGACTATCAGCTAAAGGTTCTATATATACAATTAAACAATCTGGATCAATTTCGACTGGAATTATTACAACAGCGGATTTCCTAAATTCAATGAAATACAAGTTAAGGTATCCATGAAGTTCTACACTTTCAAACCCTGTGTAGGTTAATGCATCAATTATTTCGTCTACGTCTGTCAGTTCGCCTTTGATAACATTCAAATGATCTATTCTTTCGTTATCATTCCCTAAATTAAGCTGGCTTAAGGTTCCAAAAATATAATTTTTTAATTCTTCTTCAGAGCAAGTAAAACTTTCGAAATTTTCGAACTTGTCCCCTTCTTCCCCATAACCTAACTGTTTTGCGACCTCGGCTCTTAATATATCTAAGGAATCCTGTTTGGTTTCTGGCGAAATATCTTTTCTTCTTAGATCTGGTGTCATATTTATCTCTTACTAATAACCTTATCTATCAACCCATACTCCTTAGCCTCTTTAGCCGTAAAATACTTATCTCTATCTGCATCCCTTTCTATATCCTTAATATTCTTCCCCGTCTTCTCAGCCAAAAATTCATAAAGCATAGCCCTACTCTTAAGGATCTCTTCTGCAGCTATCGCAATATCACTTGCTTGACCCTCTGCCCCACCCAAAGGTTGATGAATATGAATCTTACTATTAGGCAATGCAAACCTTTGACCCTTCTTACCATTGGCTAACAAAATACTCCCCATAGAAGCAGCTAAACCAACAGCAATAGTTGAAATATCACACTTAATGTAATTCATGGTATCAAGGATAGCCATACCCGCAGTAATAATTCCACCTTGAGAATTAATAAACATTTGGATAGGTTCGTCAGGATTTTCTTTTTCGAGAAAAAGTAATTGAGCAACTATTATATTTGCCATCTCAATATCAATCTCCCCAGTGACAAATATAATTCGATCCTTAAGAAGTCTAGAGTATATATCATATGCTCTCTCACCCTCCCTATCCTTCTCTATGACAGTTGGTATTAAATACATAATATTTAACAGATTAAATTAATTAATCCTTATGCATCTCTCCCAAAACTTCTTTGATGAATTCTTCAAAAGCTCTCTGTTTCAAATCAACATTCTTAACATATGCCTGCCAGTTCTCATCATCATACACACTCATATCTGTACCCTTAGGAGCATTTTTCTTTAACGCCCCAATTCTCTCTGCCAACTCCTCTTCGTTCATATCAATATTGTGCTCTTTCATATACATCTTTAAGAATGTATCTGTTTGCAAAGCCTCTTTGGAGTCATTTTCCCAAAGCTCTCTCATTTTCTCAATTGTTAGATTCTGTGATTTCATGAACTCTTCTGCCTTTACACCCTTTTGTTCCATATCATATCTAAATGATCTCTCTCTTTCTCTTGCCTCATACATAATTGCTGATTTTGGTATCTCAATCTCACAAAGCTTAATAGCTTCATCTAATGCTTTCTCTTGTCTCTTGTGTAAAAGCATATGTTCCTTTTGAGCCTTCATAGCATCTTCAATTTGTTTTCTTAATTCCTTCATATCTTTAACCTCTGGAAGTTCAATCATCTTTGCAACTTCTACTGCCCAAGCATCATTGATTTCCTTCTCCTTGGTTTTGTAATTCTTCTTAATATCATCAATAGCCTCATCTATTTCTTTTTTGGAAATGGTAGCTTCCTCTTTTTCAACCTTTATCTTTTTAAGATTTGCCAATTTGAATTCTGGCATAACTGTAACTACGATTGTTAATTCAACATCCTTGTCTACTTCTAGTTTAGGGATCTCTTTATACTCAGGAGGAGCTATTGGGTCTAATGCTTCTTTCTGTATTGCAGTAGAAATATACAAAGGTGCAATCTTTTCTAAAGTCTCTAATCTAACAGATTGACTCAATTGAGTTTCAACCATCTTCGTAGGAACCTTTCCTTTTCTAAAACCCTTGATATCAGTATCTTTAACCTTGTCCTTCATCATTGCCTCGTAGCTTTGGTTAAAACTATCCTTAGGTATGGTGATTGTAAATTCAATAGTATCTTTGCTCACATCTTTTCTCTGGTAAAAATCATTCATTTTTTAATATTTTTAACTTAATATTTAGTTCGAAAAGTCTACACTTTTTTGTATAATTTGTCTAGTTTTGCCGTTATGACGAGCCTTTGGCTGGATGTCCAGAGCGGAGTACAAGTAATCAAGGTCAGTCGGTAGTCGTCAGTTTGTTGAAGAATTGAAATATCGTTAGGCTCGACTATTTGAATATCCGTTACAATATATGTGTATGATCCTTCGTCTTGGACAATGTTGATACTATCCCCAATCTTTACCTTGTCCAGATTAAAAAACGTATTCCTTGCAGGAGGAAGATATTGGAACCTATGCCCTATGATTATGGAATTCCCTTTTTGCCCAGGATATACTGAAGTTGGGAAATGCCAGAAACCAGCCATCATGGATTGTGAAGTTGTGCCTTCGGATATCATCCCGGAGATGTTTGCGGTACCTATCGAAAGATTAGCGTGTAATTCTTCGAGAAGCTTTCTGTCTAACACGAAATCTTTTCCAATTGATTCCTCAATTGAGTTTGCTGCAAATACCTTGAGTTCAAACTTTTCAAGGGTTGGAGAAATCCTAGACAAAAAGTCTATGTATATATTCTTTGATGTACGGTATGGATTTAGATCTTGAAAGATTAGGGATACTTTATTAAATGAAGGATATATGAAAAGGAATCCCAGAAGTGAAATCACCAATAGTATGAGGAATACGGTTATACTAATTTTTGCAGTCTTGTTTAATTGCATATCATGTATTTTACTATCTTTCGGCTACAGTTGCATTAATTTGTGGTTTGTAATATCCTAAATATAGAAGTATATAATTTTAATATAGGTCTAGGATGGCAAATAAGAAGTCCAAAACTATAAATACTGCACCCAAAGAAGTTAAGCAAATTATTAAGAAAGAAAAATCAATGGTAGCTAAAGTGGAAGTGAAAGCACCTAGAGATTCTGAAAAAGTATCTCAGATTGTTGGTGCAATCTTCATATTCCTTGGAGTATTGTTGGTTGCCTTTGGCGTATATTCATTTATTAAATACAGTGCCACCCCTCAATTAAATGAGACTTTGGTATCTCCATCTGTTTCTGATATTCCATCTGTTACAAACAATAGTACTGTTACTGTTAGTGGTAACGCAAATGGTTACGATACAGTATATGTATATGTTAATGGGGAGAAGAACCAGACTGTTAAGGTTGGAAACAAAGGAGAGTTTAGTGTAGATGTTGTATTAAATGAGGAAGGAAATTATGAAATTACAGTAGCAGGTGTCAAGGGTTTCCCAAAGCGATATCTTTCAGCACAATCTTTAGCAGAATCAATTACAGTAGATAAGCAGGCTCCAGTATTAGAAGAGATTAACTATTCTAAAGAAGTTGGAACAGAAACATTCACAGTTACGGGTACTGTAGAAGAAGATGCTCAGGTAATTGTAAAGCGGGGTACAGACTACTACAGCGCAACTTGTGATGCAAAGGGATACTTTAAGATTGTTAGTATTGCATTGGATCAAGGTGCAAACGTATTCAATATGATAATTAAAGATGTCGCAGGAAACGAAACTGTTTTAGATGGAGAAATCAAAGTCACCTACTCTCCTGACAGTAGCGTAAATGGAGATGCTGTAACTGATGATTCACTTCCAGTTGCTGCAGGTGAATTCAGTAGGATGACAGATTATCTTCTTGGAGATAACTTGGTACTAGTATTCGGAATTTTAGCATTACTATCTGGTGTTGCAACAACATCAGTTTTGTATGTGAAGTCAAAGAAAGAATAAATCTAATCAAATATCATAGATTGCTTTAGAGGGGATTAATCTCCCCTCTTTTGTTTAAAGCTGATATAATATGAACAGTAAATTATTCAACATCATTATGGGAAAAATATTTTCATTCAAGGATACAAGTAAAGAGATAAAGGAAGTGGAAAGAAGAGGTCTAGAAGAATTGAGAGAGGCTGTTAAGTACAATGAGAAAGCAGAGAAAACAAAGCCTGTCATAGTTGTTGAATTCTCATGGGGAATGTTAGCACTAGTTCTTTTGATTTTAGCTATTATATTCTTTGGTAATCAACTTGTAAGCGTCGCTATCTTTCTTTTCTTGGGATTTGTATTTACATCTGCTGCAAGACCAATTATTAATTGGCTTATTTCAAAACGAATACCAAGAGGTTGGAGTGTTACAATAACATATTTTGTAGCCGTAATTTTAATGCTTTCAATCCTTTCTGTTGTCATTATCCCACTTGTAAGTCAGCTTTCTGATTTAGTCAAAGTCTTTCCGGGTTGGGTTGAACAACTTGTCGCTAACTTCAATGGATTTACATTTGGTAGCATAACAATTGACTCTGCAGCGGTAACACAGTTTGTATCTAATGGGCTTCAAACGCTTTCAGTTGGTGATAGCTTCAAAAATATTGCGGGTGCTGTTACAAGTGTATTTGGTACAACTGGATTAATGGTATCTTCACTAATACTTTCCATATATCTTTCCTTAGAGCATGACTCAATATTGGAGTTTGGGTTAATCAAAGTCGTCTCTGATGAGAAGCGAGATAGAATTAAGAAGTTGGTGCTGGATGTTGAAAGAAAATTGGGTAGATGGATGCTTGGACAAGCAACCGTAAGTACAATTGCAGGTTTGTTCGCTGGAATTTTGTTAACAATATTCCAGGTACCATTTGCACTTCCATTAGCATTGCTAGTTGCTTTGCTTGATGCAGTTCCAGGGATTGGAGCAACTATTGCAGTTGCACTGTGCGCATTAATTGCATTAATAACAGTTGGGCTTTGGCCTGCAGTTATATTGTTTGCGATATTCTTAGTCTATCAACAGATAGAAAACAATTTCATAATTCCAAAAGTAATTGGTAATGCCATTGGTTTTAAACCTGTCATTATCATGCTCGGCGTATTCGTTTTCTTGATTCTTTTTGGAGTATTTGGCGCATTGATAGCTGTTCCTTTTATGGTCATTTTACAAATATTCTATGAGTTCTATATCGACTTGCAAAAATTAAAAGCTAAAGGTATTGTTTAGTATATATACCATTATTATTTAACTGCCCAGTAAATGGAAAACTCAATGCCAAGAAAGAACAATATATTCTTTTTTGAAGATTTCTCAGCTAAAGAATTAAACGAAAATAAGGTTGGGCGAAAAGGCCTTAGTCTTTTCAATCTTAAAGAAATGGATGTTCCTGTTCCTGAATTTTTTGTAGTTGGCAGCCATGTTTTTACTGAATTTTGTACAGTAGCTTTAGAAAACAGAAAGCTGAAGTTACTAGATAAAGGAAGAAATCCTGAAAACGAAGAAGTACTTAAAGCGTTGCTAGACGAGGATTTCTCTAAGGAAGTGCAAGAAGATATCCTCAGCGCATATACTCGTCTTTCAGGTTTTTCTGACGCTTGGGTGTCTGTACGATCCTCTGTAGTATTCCCAGCTAATGATAATATTTCCTTTAGTGGAATATTTAGTACTGAACTGAATGTTAGAAAGTATGAGGATTTAAAAAGCGCAATTAAAAAGGTATATGGTTCTCTCTTCACTGATGATGTGGTTGCATATGCTAACAAATTAGATATTGATCTAGCAGAGGTTAAACTTGCTGTAGTTGTACAGAAGATGGTTCAAGCAGAGATATCAGGTGTGGTATTTACAGTAGATCCAATTACCCAAGATGACACTAAGCTTGGTATTGAAGCTGTATATGGGCTTGGTGATGTCATATCTACAGGTGAAGTTACTCCTGATTCTTACCTATTAGGCAAACGAGATTTAAGTATTTTAGAAAAGCATATTGCTCCTCAAGAGTGGATGAAGGTTAGAACTATGAATGTAGCTCATTCAAGAAGAGGTAATGAGGAAAAGATTAAGATATCAGCAGGTTGGAGCCACAAGCAGAAATTAAATGACAAGGATATACAGGAGATTTCAAAGATTGCCCTTATCATCGAGAACAAGTCTAGAATGCCACAGAATATCGAATGGGTTATATCTGGCGGCCGAGCATGGGTATTACAAAACAAGTCCCTACTCTCTGATGTTATGCAATATCGTGTTAAGGTTGCTGAAATGGAAATGCCAAGGAAGTCCCTACGAGATTTGGTAGTTGCATTCTTAGACAAGTACAAGACTCAGGAGATGTTAGCTAACCAAGCTGTGAATGATGCTCAGAGAATGGTAATGAAACAGAACACTGGACTGGGTGGGAAAATCGAAAGTTTGATGAATGCAGCTAAGGTTAAGAAAGAAGAAATACATAATGCACAACAATTGAGTAAAGAAGATCTTTTGGTATCAGGTATCGGTGCTAGCTTTGGTGTCGTTATTGGTAAGATATCTGTTGTTGATCAGCCTAATGGTAAATTGTATACCAAGAACGATATTCTTTTGATCAAGAAATATTCAACTGAGATGGAGTCCATGATCATTCCTTGTGGTGGTGTCATTATGGATTTTGGTGGTATTACAAGTGATACTGCTATTCTTTGTAGAGAGTTTAAAATCCCTGCCATAGTT